>ERZ1034897.206-NODE-206-length-33382-cov-17.961113_pt1 | contig 33382 bp, 23 predicted proteins | sample MGYA00520629_ERZ1034897 | MGnify/ENA primary metagenome ERZ1034897 (study PRJEB33766, sample SAMN09781789) | gut metagenome | biome: gut microbiome | host: Homo sapiens | place: Madagascar | study: EMG produced TPA metagenomics assembly of the PRJNA485056 data...
ATTTATTATATGGTCTTGTAGATAAATCTAAGCTTTCAATTTCAAAGGAAGATAATTTATTTAGAAAAGATTTTGAGTACTTTAATTCTCTAAAATTTTTAGGATTATATAAGTAATTCTTAATTTCCAATATTGTATCTTCTCCAATATTTTTTCTTCCATAAAAATCTACCAATGGATGTTTTATTAAATCCATTTTTGAATTAATATTCATCTCAGAAAAAGCATTTTGGAGTCGTTTAGAAAATCGTCTTTTCCATAGATAGTTTTGATTTTCATCACTAAAACCAGCACTTTCAGTCATCATTTGATTCAGTTTTTCACTAATTTCTTCAAATGTTTTTTCTCCTACACCACGAAAAAATCGAAATTCTTCCAAAGAAATATTTAAAAATTCATCTACTGTGGTAACTCCAAATTTCTGCAACGAATTAATTGCTTTATTTGATAGACCTAAATCATATATGGATCGTTGCATAAGTTACCTCCTTTACATTTCAATCATATTGCTCAGCTAGTAATTGAGAATCATCATATTGATTATTTTCGCATTCAATGTATTTTTTGTGATTTTCCACAAGTTTAAATGAAGTTTTAATCACACTCATTGAATCAGTATCTTCTGAAAAATCATTATATATTTGTTCAATTCCTCCCAAAACATATGAAATAAATAATTCTTTTGCCTCACCCATTAGTTTTATTTCTTCTTCTGTAACTGGAGGTATTGAGGATCCATCTGCGTTATCTCGATACCTAAAACAAATATTCAATTTTTGTTCATCAGTCCATTCTTTTGATTCATCACACAATATTACTGTTTTAAAAATTTCATTACAATGCCTTTTTTCGCGGATTAAAACATCTGCATATATTCTCGCCCTATCTTTTGATTCTAAATCTTTGTCAGATTTTTTTTTATTCAACACACCAACAAGTGCTGCAGACATAAAAACATCTATATATCGATTAAAGATACTTGATTTGTCTGCCAAATATTTCAAATAAGTTGCATGTTTTCCGTTAATTTCAATATCACTTTCATACATATAATTACCTTCTATTTTTCTATTTCTGTATTTGTTTCAGATAACTGTACTAATGAACATTGTTTTCCCACTCTATGTTGTATAACAGGTTGTGCATACTGCCAGTCTTTCTTCATAACAAACATAATCACTTGATTAGCAACTTCTGGTAATATTTGAGAAATATTTCTTATATGAATTTGATCAGCATTTGAAAATGGAGCATCCATCACAAGAGGATATGCTTCATTATTCCAAGATATTTTATCTGAAGCACTGCCCATTGATGCTTTTTCTTTTGCAATATCAACTAAACCTGCTATAAAAGCAAAATTCTTAACACGTTTCAGTCCCTCAGATTCACCTGTCACAATTTCTTTCCCATTAACATTTGAAAACAGACTGACATGATATTGTTTATCTAATTCCACTCTTCTTGTGCCATGGTACATTTTGGTGAAAATTTGATTTACTCGACTTTCCAATGCTGTACGAATTTCAGTTTCTTTTTTGTCATAAGCATTGTCAATCCAGTCACAAACTTTTTCTGAATAAGCAATATATTTTATTAACTTCTCATTAGTTTCTGAACTCACTACTGATGCATCATATGTTTTTTGAGCTGATAAAATTTCATTTTCACATTGGCCAATATTTATATTATAATCGCTTATTTTTTCATTCAACGATTTAATTTGCCCCTTAATTCGATCCATTTCCAATTCACAGCTCTTCATATCCTCTTTCCTTGCTATTGATTTCCCAATTTCTTGAATTTTGTCTTCATTTTCAAAAATTTTCCGTCTTATTGTTGCTATCTGCCCATATTTTTGTTCAATTGTTGGATAAAATTGCCTACTTGCATATTCTGATGTTTCTATTAATTCATTATAGTTTTTTATTGCTGTTCCAATAGATTCAGGCGGAAGATATTTCAATTCTTCTAATATATGCATATAAACATCATTACCGGATTTCCCATCATTAGATTTAATTATTTTTGCTCCACAAATACAATGACCGCTTTTTATAATATCTTCTATAGAAGTTGCAGTCATGTCTCTAATACCTCGATCTGAAACATTTGATTCTTTCAATAATTTTTTTACTTTAGGAATTAAAGAAAGCATTAAATAATCTATTATTCCATCATTAAAAAAATCTTTATATAATTTATTACAATGTTCTAATTCATTCTTATCGTCTTCCACAGCTTTTTCTAGCAATTCTTTTTGTGCTTGTAAATTAGCTGTTTCTTGATTTTCACGTAGTTTTATTGCTAGTTTTTCTTTTTGCTGATTAAGAGTATCTAATTCACATTTTGCTAGTGAAATTTTTTCTTGCAATTCTTCTTTTTCGCTTGTTTTTTCATTTATAGTTTTTTGAGCTTCATTTACCTTTTCATCACCTAAAGAATCTAATTGCGAATACCACTTTCCAATAATAGTAGATTTTGAGGTCCTCTTTCCTAAATGATCTCTTGCGTTTTTTACTGGTGCAAGGCCTAAAAGACCTTTAACAGCGTCAGGCAAATCTTTCTTTGAACCTATATCAGAAACACGTTCAGTATCAAAAAAGAAATAGCCCGAAAGTGATTCTGGCAAAATACTGTTAATTATATTTTTTTCAGTACCTTCTTTTACTTGTTTAGTAATTCCGTCTTCTTTGTAAGAAACTTCAACTTTGCTTGAAATAGGATTCCAATTATTATAAGTTCTGTCATAATACACTTCTGTTCTTCTAATAGTATATTCAAGGTTTTTATGCTCCAGTTCAATTTCAACAAAAACTTCGCATTTTTGCTTTATTCCTGCATTTTCCAATGCAACTTCTAGATTTAACAAAAAATCTGGATTACTATCTTTTGGAAATATTGCTTTTCCATATAAGCACCAATTAAATGCTTGAAGAATTGTAGTTTTCCCAAAAGTATTATCACCAAGTAATACTGTCACATTTTTTTGGGAATCACATGAAAAAGATAATGTCTGTTTTCCCTTAAACTGCCTAAAATTATTTAATACAATACTTTTTATTAGCATTTCCATCACCCTTGATTAATTATATTTTCAATCCCTTTTTTTAGTAAATTAATCATATCTAAATTATTTTTTTCGTTAGTTTTTAAATTTTCTCGTTCACAATTTATAACAAAATTTTTTATTTTTGCTTCGATTTTCTCATCAATAGTCACTTTTTCAATTTCATCAGATAACATCCTCATCATCTCCCTTCAGTTCTTCTTCACAAATATTAAAATTTTCTTTTAAAGTTCGAATTATTTCATTAGATATAGATGGGTTTTCCGCTATTTCTGAAAAATCCAACATACGAATAATTTCTCTTTTCACTAGTCCTTTTGTTGACTGAATTAAATTTTCTTGATAACCATTTATTTCTTTTACATCGAATGGCAAAGTTATAAAATCATATATGTTTGCATATTTTTTCCCTTTTGCCAGTCTTAATACTCTGCCTCTTCTTTGAATATACTCCTTGGGATTAGTGCTGCTTGCCAAAATAAATGCTGTTTTTATACTTGGAATATTAACTCCTTCATCAAGACATTTTATTGCCACTAAAGCTTGCAGCATGTATCCATCTGAAAACTTTTTTATTATTTCAGAACGTTCCATGGCTGATTCTTTTGAAGTAAATCTAGCAACTTTCATATTCAATTCATTCCCTAGCTTTTGAACAACTGAATCGATTTGTCTTATATCTTGGCATTCAATTTCATTAGAATCTTGAGAATCATTTATTACATTTGTTGATCCACAATAAACTAAAATATGATTGTCGTTTTTCTTTTCTTTCATTAACTCAATTAATTTAGGAATCTTTTCTTCTGCTCCAGCAATTTTTTGACTTCTCTGAATTAATAATCTTTTTGCGTATTCTGATATGATTATTTTTCCATCTTCCTCTTTAATTGATTGACTTATTTTTTGTGTGATTTCAATATATTGATCTAATTCATTTTCTTTCAAATACACAATAACAGGATAGTAGTAATACGGTGTCAACATTTTATTACGAATAGCATCCTGTAAGGTATATATAATGCATTTTTTCTTAAAATATGAAACTAAACAAGCAGTACCTTCTATATCATTATGTCTAGAAATAGTTGCAGACAATGCCAAACGATACGGAATATTCTCTGGTAAATATTTTTGATAGTTTGTTGCTCCCATATTATGAGCTTCATCAATAATTATTAATGTGTCTTTTTTCAACTGGCACATATACTCGTGAATCTTTTTTGAACAAAACATAGAATTTGTTGTCACAAAGCAAAAACTGTTAATTGAATTTAAATTAAATAGAAAAATAGATTCTTCCAACCTCGATTTCCATTCTTTTTGAGGAGATGTAGAATAACCAATAATTGGTTCAATCCCGAAACGCTTTATATCTAAAACCCATTGTTCAACTAAATGTTGATATGGACAAACAATAACAACTGCTAATCTTTTTCTATTATCTCTATATAATTGTTCCGCACTTGCCAAGGCAGTTAATGTTTTTCCTGTTCCCGTGGCCATGTCATATATTCCAACATAATTATTATTTTTCCAGTTTGAAATTGCAGTTTTTTGATAATCTCGTATTTCAAAGTCTTCTGGCAATCTAATTTCATCTCTACTATCATTATTAGTATTTTTAGTTTCAATTCTTTCATCTGCATTTATTCTTGTGTAATACTGAAGTAATCTCTCTTTTGCAGCTTCTGGAAACGGAATTGTTTGTATCCCTGGCTCATAATCATTCCATATAGCGTCAAAAGCCATTTTTTTATCACACACGCGATCATAATCACTTGTCCATGAGCAAAATACATCAAAAGATTCATAATTACCCAAAAATGCATTTTCACTTTCATTCATTGATCCTGAAAAAGCAACACTATTTCCTTTTTCATCAGTAATAATTCCAAATTTTTCATGATACATTGAAATTCCATTATTTCTTGATAATGAAGCAATTTTAATATCTAATTTATTATCTGCGACCAAACTTGCTAAATATGATAAATTTTTCAAATCAATATCTTCAGGAACATTTTCCATTTCTCGAAGAATTGAGTTTTCTATAATTTCTCTTATTTGATATCCTTTTTTTATTTCTTCAATATCTTCTTTAGATAACTTAGGAGAAGCAATTATTTCCACTTTTCCTCCATTTTCAATCAAACAATTAATTCCGGGTGCAATTGATGATAGAGCAGACGAGGAAAAAAAACCAACAGCTCTTTGATATAAAATAGAATTACTAAGTGTAGGAATATAAAATGATTCAACAATATCATCTTGAAAGGAGCGAAATTCTCTCTTTAAATTTAGTTTTTCTAGCGACATAATTAATACCCTATTCCTCAGCTATTTCTTCAATTGCATGAATCAATTCATCAATATCAGATTTATCATTAAAATAATTCAAACTAATTCTGACTGTTCCATTGAATTCTTTTGAATCAATAAAATCATGTACTAATGGAGCACAATGGTATCCCGCCCTAACGCAGATATCATAATCTTCATTTAAAATTGATGCTAAATCTTCTGAAGAATAACCATTCAAATTAACTGATATTACTCCAAAACTATTTTTTAATGGTGGTTGATATACTACTAATCCATCAATTTTTCTAAGTTCTTCAACTAATTGATTCATCAATACAATTTCTTTTGTCTTAACATCAGTTTTCTTTAACCATTGAATACTAGTATGTAATCCTGCAACTGCAACAATATTAGGACTTCCAGCTTCATATCGATATGGTGTTTGCAATGGCATTTCAGGATTTAGACTATCAGATCCTGTTCCACCAGCTTTAACAACTTGCAGTGAATCATTTTTCAATTTCAAAAAACCAGCGATTCCAAAAGATGCATATAATGATTTATGCCCTGCAAAAATCAAATAGCTAACATTAGATATATCAGTAGGATTTAAAACTCCAAAGCTTTGTGAACAATCTAATACATTAATTGAATTCCATTTACCACCTAATGCAAATATATCTTCATAAGGAATAACATATCCTGTCACATTGCTAACATGTGAAATGAAGATTGCTTTTGGATGCTTCACCGCAAATACATTTTGAATTTTATCTAATTCAGGTTCCCATGTTTGCTTGTTAAACGGTAATACTTCAACATCAAAATTTACTATCTTCTGTAAATTTTTTAATGGTCTAATAACTGCATTATGTTCAAAAGGAGACACAAAAACAGTATCTCCTTCAGTGATATTTATTCCATTAATTATCAAATTCAAACTCTCTGTTGCCGATGAAGTGAAGATAACTTCATTGCCATTTCTATGAATTAGAGAAGCGAGTTCAACTCTTGTATCTTCAATTAGATCAAATGCTTCTTTACTTTGCTTATATTCACCACGTCCAGCATTAAAAGCAAGGTTTCTATTTGCATTATCCAGTGCTTTATAAACCTCCTCTGGTTTTGGGTAAGTTGTTGCAGCATTATCTAAATAAATCATAATTTCTCCAGTTATAAAATCTTACTAATCAACGAAGTTAAAATCGAAATCTTTTCATCATTTGATATTGAATCACCAAATTCTTCTAGAACACTTTCGATATTGTTTTTCATCATTTCTCCCATTGGAGAGATTGCTTTTTCATCGTTTTTCTGGTTAGTTTCCGGTTTGTTTAAAACTACATCATCTTTCAGTTTTCTAGAGGAAATATTAGATTTCAACTCTGTTAATACATTGATTATATCTCTTTTCTTATCGTTATTCCAATCAGTGATATTAATGCCAAATAAGCTCTTCGAAATATCATTCAATAATAAATAGTCATTAAAATTTTCATTTTCAAAACATGAAACAAATGCCTTTTCATTATCTTCCAATATTTTTTGATCAGCTTGTACTTTATTTAACCAATCCTTAATCGCGTTATATAAACTGCCGTGAGAATCACTATCAACCGTAATTTTCAAATCATCTGCTATCGATTCAACATACTCATCAACATATATATTTATAGAATTCTTTATTTGCTGCAAGCTATTAACTGTTTCAGTAAAACTACAATTAAATTGAGCAGGCAATTTTTCAAAAATAAATTCATGTGCATTAATATTAAAACCAGATAAATAATTCTTTATGTAAATAAATTCAGTCGAAATATTTAAATAGTTGTTTTTTACTGTAATTGAGCGAACAAGATTTGATTGACTCATAATCCATCTTCTCATTGCTTCACAAATATTCTTTGTATCTGTTCTAACACTATTTTCACTTTCTATATCAAAAAGATTCATCATCGCAGATATATACGTGTGTTTCTCTTGTGTCCCTTTTTCTGTCAAGAAATAATATTTATCTGCGTTTTCAATCATTTTATTAATATTCTCAGCGTTTAAATCTATTTCTCTAGACTGATAGTAGAAAACAACATCAGTTTCAATTTCATTCATCGCTAATGCAAAGAATAAAGGGAGAACCCCTTTGCGAATCCCAAACGGAGCACATGTCATTTTTTCTACTATTTCAGTACAATTTTTTCTTTCACTTTCTGCTTCAAAGAAGAAATTCTTAATAACATCAATTGCCTCTCGCATACTTTCACTTCTATTTTTAATTGAATTAAAAACAGTTGCTTCCATGCTGCTTGATCCAAAATCATCTAGCTGCTTTGTATTTTCATTTATTGATTTACTTATTAGTTCATTAGCAACATTATTTCTTGCTTTAACGTATTGTGAAGAAACGCCTATTTCTTTATTAATCATTTCATTATTAACAATAACTGTTTTATTGAATGTATCAAATAAAAGTTGGTTAATTGCATGATTAAAGAAAGTAACTTCCTTATTTATGCAGACAAAATTGTTTAGATCTTTATACATTTTATTGAGTATTTTATCTAAATCATCGTAATCATCCTCATAAATTAATTTTGCTGTTTCGTGTAACGAATCTTTTGGATTATTGACTATTGTTTTTAATGCACCAAGTTTATAGATTCTTTGTTTCGTAGCATTTGATAAATTTTCTTGTGTCAGCAACAACAATACAGTATTGTTTTTTTCTATTTTATAAAAATGATTCTTTAGTTGTTGCTCATTATTTTTTGTATTAATTACCCTAAAAATATATCCATCACAAAATTCATTTTCAAAATAATACTCAAAAGAATTCAAATTTTCCAATTCAAAATCCATAATATATTTAACACGATAAAAACGCGTCATTTTCTTTTCTGTATTATATTTTCTTGGTAATACAAATCTATTTTCGTAAATTTGATTAAGAATTGTTGATATGTTTTCAAGTTTTGATTTCGATGGAATAAGCGTCTCTAATTTTGCATCTACCTCTCTACTACCAGATATAGCAAATTTAATTGTATTGTCACCATCCGTTTTTAGAATACTTTGCTTTTCTAAAATATCACATACTTTTGTGACATCTCCTAAAGAACAATCCAAAGATAAAGCAATCATTTCTTTTGTTGGAATGAATAGATCATTATTAATAATTAACATAATAGCTAATGTTTTCAATAATCTTTTAGCTAATATATTATCCGTTTTATTAATGCTAGTTTCTGCTTTATAACAAATTGATAAAATATTTCCATCATCAGATTTTTTTATTGTTTCCACAAAATAATCATAGATTTTATCAACATTAAATAAACCTTCTTCTGACTCCTTTAAAAATGTTGAAAGACTATTTACGTCATTATCTGAAATAAAAGTAAATAATGTTCTTTCATTTTGTGCAATCTTTTCAGATATATTTACTAAAGCAAACGTTGTAAATGGATTCAACGGAAAACATCCTCGTGAAATAACATCTCTTGTTTCTTCACTAAATAAACCAGATTCAAAATACTTATCTATATCATCAATTTTCAATTTATCCGCAGATTTATTCTTATTTAATGAAAGAGATATTAAATGATAATTTTGATTCAAACTTCTATTAAATCGAACTTCTTTAAATCTTCCTTCAACCGTTTTTATCGCATTACTAACAGATTTATTTCTCGCACGTGCATAATCAATCAAGCTTTTATGAGTAATACAACACAAATGCATTTGTGCAGTTAAGTTTGAACGCGTAGACATTTCTGCCAAATCTTGTAGTATTTTCAAATCATTCGAAAGAGTATTGTTATCTGCCTCAATAAATTTACTAAATTCATCAAACACTATAAAAACACCATGATAACCATGATCCTTTAGTTTATAAGCAATATCACCATAATTCTTTACAACATCTTCATTAACAAAAGGATTAAACTCTAAACCAAGTCCCTTTAGCATACAGTTGTACAAGGCAATAAAATCATTCAAGCTATTTGAATCAAATTCATTTAGCCCTTGCTCAATTTTATGTAATGATAATTTTAGTTTTTTTGAACAATTTTTAGCTAATTCTCTATTTTCTTTTTTCCATCCATTTAGGAGATCATGCGCCACTTTAAAGGCTGTATCTGGAAATAAATCACTTAGATTAACACGTTCTAGTGCATCTTTTAGGGCAATATTTAATGCTTGTGATAAGTGAGAATAGTTACTATTAATGATTACAGGTAACAATTTAAAATGGTTCTTTTTAATTCTAATATACTGCTCATAAATTTCTTTATTAACCTTTTCTAAATTAGACAAAAAAGTTTTCACATTTGGTTCATCAGAATCTAGCAACATCAATTGAATTAAAGATAAAACCAAATATGATTTTCCTTTACCATATGGGCCTTCTAAAATTGTCGCACGATTAAAATGACTATCTTCGATACAATCAAAGTAGTACTTTATAACTTCACAAATATCTTCTGTAGGAATATATTCTGCAATCTTTTTAAAATCCATTAGATCATATTCTATATTTACAGAATTTCTAAACTGTTCTTTTACTCCTATCAAATCAGAATATGTCATCTGTTTTCTCCCTGAAATATTCTTCAAATATTTCTCTTTCAGATTTACTTTCATTAATATAAATCATATTTAATCCTGCAGTCTTATTTAAAGTAATCAATTCATGCTGCTTCATTTGTTCTAAATATCTATTCAGCATATTCAAATTTAAATTAAAGAGCTTAACTGGTGAAATACTACTCTTGCATAGATCATCTATATTAATTGAATTTGCTCTATTTCCACTCTTATTTTTCAAACAAAGAATCAATGAATAATATACAGTCAAATAATTTAATTGTGAAAAATCTGGTTTTGTAAATTCATATGTATCTCTATCTATTTTTTTAAGTAAACCAAGTTTGCCTAATGGCGAACTCAAATTATCTTCTGGATTATCTATAGGTTCTTCAGTATAGCTCTTCAAGAAAACTGATACATCAGCTTCAACATTTGCTTCGCTAGATGCTTCAAATCCCAACTCATATTCATATTCTTCAAACCATTGGATAAGAGTATTTTTTTTGAAATTTTTTGCATCAAATTCATTAAAAGCTGCATAAAAAACAGGAGCATCATGCAATTTAATATCGTCCACATGATTTGTTAACAATTTTAAATGAATCATCCACCATGAAAAAATATCTTCTAAATATTGATCATGAGCATATAAAATTTCACCAAATTCAGTTAATTCTGATGTTTTGCTTTCAAATAACCCACATGCAACCATCCAATATCTTAAAGAAGAAACCATGTTAGCACCAATACCAAGATTAGTAACACCAACTTCTTTTCCAAAAATAGATTTTCCAGTTTGATTTGCTTTTATTTCATGCATAGCTTTTTCAATCCATCCTTCACGAATGGAAAAAGTGCCATGACGTTTTAAACGAAATTTATCCATTTCAGTCACCTTTCTTAGTACGAAGAACTTTTTTCATATAACATCCGTTATCAAAATGTTTAACACATTCTAAACATCCAACACATTTTGAAGAATCAATCGTATAGGAAATAGAGTCATTAGAAACATTTCCTTTTGAAAGATTCATCACTTTTAATGCATCAAATCTACAAACACTTTGACAAGCCGAGCATCCAATACAAGTTTGATATTTAGTAATTTGATCTTTAATCAACGATTCAGAAATTGTTTTATTTTTAAAATTTGCTGTTGTCTTAAGAACGGAAACTTTCAATGTATTCTTTCCAATTCTTCCAGTTAATTTAAGTAAAGGCTGATTCGTCACTCTTTCAAGAACATAAACTTCCCCTAAGCGTTTATTACCAATATTAAAATCTAAAGTTCCAAAAGGTTTAAACAGTGTATATAAACGCTCATCGATAGGGCGAGATAGCTCAAAGTTATAGGCATTATCTTCCAAAGCACATGGAGCAAATGAAACAATGGCATTATTGCTTATTTCTAAACCATTTCCACCTTGTCTAGCTTTCCATTTACCATCATCAACATATTCCTTCCAATCTTCTTTTCCAACTTTTTTTGCAAAAGAATAAAGAATGTTATAAAACTTCACATATTCTTCATGCATATAGATACTAGATAAAAATCCTGACCAAGAACTATTGTTTGGACAGCACCAGCACCCCACACGTGAAAAACCTTGTTTATATGCGTCATTAAAATCCAATCCATTTGAAAGCAAATATAACCAAACATCAAAATCAAGCCAGTCAATAATCGGAGAAATTACTTCTTGTTTTTTGATTTTTGAATCATTAGAATCTCTATCATATTTACTTCTTGATTTAGATTCATTTCTCCTTATTCCCTGAAATGTTAATATTCTATTTTTATTTTTAAATGTAGTTTCAATTTTTCTTGTTATAGCACCTGTTTTAAATACTGTGCAACACCATCTCATTACGCGGCTTGGTGGTCCAATTACTTCACACAAGTTATTAAAATCCTGGTCGCTATTATTAGCAACAAGGACTGGAGTTGTATTATTTTCAATTCTAAATCTTTTCAAATATACTGATGAAGTTGGATATTCCAATGTCGTATCACCATAAATATGTAATACTTTTTTTGTATTCAATGCTGTCATAGCAAGATGACTTGTTACAGTGGAATCTTTGCCTCCACTAAATGAAACAAACATTTCATCCATGTTCCATCCTTGCGTTTTTTCACGAATATATTCTATTGCTTCATTTGTTATTGTATGTAATCTTACTTTATTAATTTCTAAAAAGTTGCGAATATATTCCTGTTGCATAAATGAATCTACATATTGTTGATTCTGTTCTGTATATTTTTTCAATTCGTTAATAATTTTTTCACTGTCACTATTTTTTATATACTCGCCATAAGGTACCATTACTTTCTTGCCATCAATAATGTACCTGTTAGCACCCGCATTCCATACAGAATGTCCAGCATATTTCATTGGTTGACCACTTAAAACTTCTAACAACAATCTTTCTTCCGCAAAAACCGGTCTAATATCTGTTGCAATATCAACACAATCCTCACCTTCTTCAAATGATGGCGTATTATATTTTCTTGCCCAGAATATCTTTGTTTCAATTAGAGTTGTTCTATTGCCACAAATAGGGCAAATGCTTGTTTCACACGATAGATTATCACATGTCTTGCATACATACCTTAGCATTTCACCCTCCTTTTTTCACAATTCAATGTAAATTATACAGTACAATGTCAATCTTTGCTATGATGGCGATTCATGCTTGATAACTATATTCATTATAATTTTCAACTGCTTTTAAAAGTGAAATTGTTTGCTTAATATAGTCCCTCTTCCCCATCCTCCACATTTTCCTCTATAATATTTCCAAAAAGGAGTTACACATGATTTATCCATCATTTTTAACAAACGGTTCAACAATAGGAATCTGTGCACCAAGTGCAGGTGCAGGAAAAGATCTAGAAAGTTTTGATGCCTGTTTAGATACACTCAAACAACAAGGTTACAACATCAAAGAAACACAACACGTTAGAGTCAATGATCCACGAGGAGGAAGTGCAAAACAAAGAGGAAATGAATTAAATCAACTCTTTCAAGATCCAGAAGTAGATTTTGTAATGTGTGCAAAAGGTGGAGATTTCTTAAACGAAATGATTCCATACATTTCATTTGAAACATTAAAAAAGCACCCAAAGTTCATTATGGGTGCAAGTGATCCAACAGGTGTTCTATATCCATACACAACACTATGTGATGTCGCTACAATCTACGGTTTCAATGGAGGATCCAGCTATGACCTGCAACCATTACCACAATTTGTCAAAAACAACCTCGAAATCATCAAAGGAAACCTCATTGAACAGACAAACTATCCAGAATACCAGAAAGCATTGCCATGGGATGTTGAAGGATTTGTTCCAGATACAAAAGTACAATGGAGCTGCACGCAAGAAGAACTCACAACATCTGGCAGATGTATTGGTGGATGTATTGATGTATTAAAAGATTTAATTGGTACAAAGTTTGATGGCACAAAGAAGTTTATTGAAAAGTATGCAGATGACGGAATCATCTGGTATTTTGATAACTTCTCACTCAGTGCAGAAGTACTCTACCGTACACTCATTCAGATGCGTTATGCTGGATGGTTTGAAAACACAAAAGCAATCATTGTGGGCAGAACACTGTTTGAATCCAGTGAAACGGGTATGAGCTATCACGAAGCACTCACAACTTCATGTGAAGATATTCCTGTGATCTATGATGCAGATATCGGTCACACAAATCCACATTTCACAATGATCAATGGTGCAATCCTCAATTTACATTACAAACACCATCACGCATCTATTACATTCGAACTCAAGTAAAAATGCAGTCAACGACTGCATTTTGCATATTTATTAAACCAGTTTGTTATTTCTGTCAAACGACGAATACGATGTTTTGGTTTTCCACTACGACTCAATTCATGTGTTTCTCCATGGAAGATACACATTCTCGTTTCAATTCCTTTCAAAGCTAATGCCTGCATCATCTGCATACCTTCTGGTAAAGGGCATCTATGATCCTGATCAGAATGAATAAACAATGTAGGTGTTTTCGCATTCTCCGCATATTTCAAAGGAGAATGTTCCCACAAAATATCAAATGCAAATGGAGAAGATGCTCCACATTGATCTGGATTAAAGTAAGGACCAATATCACTCATGAAACTCTTAGAAATCCAGTTAGAGATACTTCTTTGACTCGCTGCACAACAGAAACGATCCGTATGACCAATGATCCAGTTTGTCATGAAACCACCATAGGAACCTCCCGTTTCACAAACTCTATCTGGATCAATTGCTGGAAAGTGATGCAATACTGTATCTGTAAAATCCATCAGATTCTTAAAGTCAACATCTCCATACAATCCACGAATATCCGCAAACGCATCGCCTCTTCCATCAGATCCTCTAATATTTGTAAAGAATACAAAATATCCTTCACTCGCCCAGACCTGCATTTCATGGAAGAAAGATTCCCCATATGCAGCCCTAGGTCCACCATGAATATCAAATACTGCAGGATATTTCTGATTTGGATCATAATCAATTGGTAACAGTACCCATCCGTTTAACGTTTCCCCTTCAGATACATATGTTATCTTTTGCGGACGCGCAATATAGCGATCATTCATTGCTGCATCATTATGATGCGTTAGACAACGGATATTATTTCCATCCAGATCCATTACATATACTTCCTGAATATGATTCCAGGTACTTCCAATGAATGCAATCTGATGATTCTTGATATCAAAGCAATTGATTGTATATCCTTCTGGTTTAATGATTGTTAAATCAAATTGCTGATCATAGTCATAAATAACAGTTTCATAGTCTTCTGTCGCAAGGGTATAGTAATGATCATTCTCACTTGTATAGCCTTTGCCTCCACCTAATGCCATGTCTGAGGCAATAGAGCTGTATAAAGATACTTCTGGTTTGAATAATTCTATAACGTTTTCTTTTTCCAGCCTGCAGATCTTTGTTGTTTCATTGACACCATATTCCTTGTGATCTGTTGCATGCACGTACAATTGACCATGCATTACAAAAGGCTTAGAGAACGTATAGTCATTCCTGGAATAGATTGTTTCAATATCATTTGTTTCAATATCATATGCATATACCTGATTGAACAAAGATTCACGTGCATGACGCTTCTCACCTGTATAGATTACTTTATTCCCTTCAACAATGAATTCACTCACATCAAAAGAAGGTTCTGTGATACGTTCAACATGCATAGGATCTAAATGCACCACAAATAATGCATTACGCATACCATTGATAAAATGTTTTCCATTATACCAATAAGGCAATTCATCAACGACCTGATAGTTTTCCTTTTCTTCCTTTGCGGCTTCTAGATAGTTCTTTCTATCCGCATCATTCATTTTATATACATCAGCTTCATGCATATCTATTGAAGCTGTAGCTATCAATGTCTTCTCATTTACAAATTTCAATGCATTCACCGCAAATGGCAATGTTAAATATTTCATTGCTTCTCCACCATGAATACAAATCTGGTAGAGATCTGTTGTATATGCTTCTGTATCCTCTGTACTTCTTTGTATCAACAAAGTTTCATCATCCACCCAACACACAATCGTTGCATCTATTGTTGATGTAAGCTGTTTAGAAATACCATTTTCAATAATCCAGATATCTCTATGGTATGCTTGTTTCTTTTCATCACTTTTTGCAGCCTGGTACGCAATCACTGTTCCACCTGGGTTATACTGCAGGTTTTCCAGAAATTTATATTTCAGTAAATCTTCAATCAATACTTTCTGACTCATAAAATCACTTCCTTTATTTTAAGCATTTTCTAATTGCACGAATCAACATTTCTTCATCTAATGGTTTCGCAAGATATTCATTCATTCCTGCCATTTTCCCACGCATGATATCATCCGAAAAAGCATTTGCACTCATCGCAATAATCGGAATCAAAGAAGCATCTTTCCTTTGTAGAGTTCGAATTCTTCTTGTAGCTTCTAACCCATTCATTCTTGGCATCAGAATATCCATTAATATCATCGCATAATATCCAAGACTGGATTTTTCAAAACTCTTTAAAGCCTGCACACCATCTCCAACACAATCTACAATGATTCCATTCTTCTCAAGCAAGAATTTCACAACTTCTGTATTTAATTCATTATCTTCAACAACAAGTGCTCTCAAACCCTTCAAGCTGAAATGGCTCTCTATTGAATTGTTATATTTGATTTCTTCTCCAATTTCAAATGTCATGCAGATCTTTATATCTGTACCAACATTTTTCTTGCTGGCTACTTTAATGGTTCCATTTAACTTATCCACCAGTTTCTTTACAATAGCTAAACCTAATCCACTGCCTTCATATGTAGAACGACTTGTCTTTTTTTCTTGTGAAAATGCATCAAAAGCATATTTCATAAACTCTTCAGACATACCGATTCCATCATCTTTACATCCAAATTCTACCGTTACATGTGTATCATCATGACCAACTTCTCTATAGTAGACGACCACATTTCCGTTTTTCTCTGTAAACTTTACTGCATTTTCAGTTAAGTTTGCAAAGATTCTATCAATATATGTAGCGTTACTTACTACATATGGATATTGAATGCTTTTTTTATCTACATCCATATGGAACGTAATATTCTTTTCTTTCGCTTTTCTGTATGAACGGAAACATGCATCTTGAATGACTTCAATCATATTAAATGGCATACATACAATTTTCGTTTTATCTGTTTCCAGCTTATTAAGCTCAAGAATATTGTTGATCAATGTAACTAGATAATCCAACGATTCATTTACTTTCGCTTTTAATGATTGACGCATCTCTAGATCATCTGGATATTGTTCTGCCATACGCAACATTCCAATCATGCCATTTAATGGTGTGCGGATATCATGAGACATATTTGAAAGGAATCGATTCTTCGCTTCAACTTCATGTCTTGCTTCTTCTGCTTCATAATGTAAATTCAATTCCCTTCTCTTCACTTCACTGATACTACGTATTGTACAGATGATTTCAATCACTTTCCCATTTTCATCACGATTTTTCGCAATAAACACAAGATGATGCCAGTTCCCATCAAGCATCTTATATTCCGTGACAGTTTCATCATCCTTTGCTAAATGATTTTGAATGGTTTCAAAATTTGTGAATTCATAAAACATCTCTCGATATTCTAACTCAACACTCTCTTCACATCTCTCTTTAAATCGTTTTGAAGCACAACCTTTATTTCCTGTGAAATGATGTACTGTACTATCATGCGATATCTCTTCATATTCATCTTTTTCAAGATTGATTAAATAAATATGACAATATGATTTCGCAATTGTAGAAATGATTTCATTACTTTCAATCACTTCTTCATATGCCCGCTGGATCTGCTGCTGGATTACTTTTTCTTTCTCCATGATATCGTCAATATATCTAAAACCTAAAAGTGCATAACAATGTTTTTCATCTTCTTTAACCTTAATTGCCTGTGCTTCAAAGTATTTTTGATGACTCTTGTTAGAAAGACTTTTGTAATGATATGTAATACGATCATTTCCATTTAAATTCTTTTTCAAATTATCACACGTAAACCAATCCAGAAACTCCTGTTGCTTATCCTCGGATATATACAAAGCTGCATAATGTTTACTATAATTATCAAAATTATAGAACACTTGCCTTTTCATCATATCTTCCGCATTTGTATTAGAAGAAATATGTACAGATTCAAATGTTTTAGAATTTAATTCAATAAAATAAACTGCCGTAAAGTCAGAACATAACTTATCTAGAATATCTTTCTCTTTTTCAATTTTATGTAACGCAGCTTCGAGTTGATTGTTCTTTTTAATTTCTTCCAGAACAACTTCGTTCACATCTTTAAATCCCATGACGAAAGAATTATCATTTTTATCCAGCTTTGCAAACGAAATCTGATAGTATGCCAGCTGTCCATATGCATTTCTTTGATAAATTACCTGATAGATTGGATTTTCCTGTATTTCTTTCAATACTGTTTCATATGCTGTGTCTTCTAAAAATGCTGCACGATTTCCTTCGTCAATATAACGTTCAGCATAATCACGCATAGATTTTGTATAGTGATTGATTTTTCCGAACAGTTCGATGGCTTCCTGAATGACCCATTCCGCATATTTATAACGACAAAGCTCACAAGTCTGATCAGGATGGACCAGCCACATCGTTACATACTCATTCGCAAGACCATCAATGATTCTTCTCTGTTTCTCTTCTTTTTGTTTTCTCTTGTTAATATCAATAAAAATTCCACAGACATTCTTGATTTTTCCATTTTCCTGCCAAATTGTTTTTCCAATGGAATGTACCCATTGATAATCTCCATCAGAGTTTCTCAATCGAAACTCATCGTCATGTTGTTCATTTAGATTGCGTAATGTTTTAAATTTATCAATGGATTGTTTTACTTTATTGACATCATCTGGATGTACATAAGACAAGAAAGAACGAAAGCCACTTGAAAAATCTTCATATGCATAATGGAACATACGACATAATGCATTATTGCCTTGATATACAAGTGGATTTTCATTTTCATCAAACACGATCTTCCATCTCGCAGTGCCTAACGATTCATAAATTGCTTCATCACTCTCTTCGCTCGTAAAAATCCAGATAGATAAATTCTCATCCTGCTTTGAATATGATTTAATTTGAAGCTTTACTAAATCACCATTCATCTTGCGGTAAAGATAACATAATTCTGACTTTTCTTTTAAAACAGAATACACATAGCCATAATCCATCACCGCATCAAATACACTACGATAAGATTCCTTTACAAAACGCTTCCGATATTCATCTATGATCGTTGAAAACTTCCACTCTTTCTCTTTCAGTAGTGTTGGGAAAAATTCCGGTGTAATGATTTCTCTAAATTGATCTGTTTGTTTATCCACAACATAAACACCTAGATACTTAGGTGCGATTAATTTTAAAAATTGCTCACTGTCATTTTTTTCTTGTAGTAATTGTGAGTATTTCAACTCCTTATACAATGCGGAGTCTGTTTCATTATTTACATAGTGTCTCACACAAGGCTCCTTTCCATCAAGGATATATCTGTTAAAAATAATATAAATTGAGGACGGGTATAGTTCAAGTGAAATTTCAACAAATTAGAAAAGATTTTTTCACTTCTATCCAAAAAAGAAAAATAAATATATCTCATATAAAAAGCCAAAAAATACGACAAACATCAACAAAACAAAAAACAGCTTTAAAAGGCTTATTGATGCCATTTAAAGCTGTTTTTGCTTCATAAAACTCCTAAAGAATTAATGACTTTCTAAATTTCCATTCATGCCACGTTCTGTAGCTGTCTGCATCGTTTCTTTACCAGTTTCTGTTAATGCTGTTGTATCATCTTCAACTTCATATCCAGCATTTCTTGCTGCCTGAATACCTGCAAGTCTGCCTGATGTCAATGAAAAACCTAGACCAACACCTTCAACATCCTGATATGTACCATAAGAGATACCAGAAACGTTATTACCAGTTGCATAGAGATTCTTGATGACTTCATGATCTTCATTCAATACCTGAAGCTTTTCATTTGTATTCACGCCACCAAGAGCACCTAATACACCTGCATGTCCCTTAGTTACATAGTAAGGACCTTCAGAAACAGAATACTTCAAAGATTCCTTAGACTTGAAGAATTCATCATCCTTGCCACTCTTGACATAGCTATTGTAGTTATCTACTGTAGCCTGTAGATCTTCTATATCACATCCAATGAATGCTGCAGCTTCTTCAAGCGTATCAAATACACCACCTTCATTTGCTTCTGTTAACTGATCAAAGCCACTCTTCCAGTCATCACTGCTGATAGGTGCATGATAGATTGTTGGATTGCCATTTTCATCAACGATACCAAATCGATCCCAGTAATGTACCCAAGTACCTGTATTTTCCTGAGACATATCTGTCCATCTATCTACTGTAGCCTGATCAACAATTGTATACGCATAGCCACCTTGAGAAAGTACAGCAGATGTGAATTCAACAGTATCTTTCAGTAAATCTTCATTCATAAATCTCTTACCTTGGTTATTTACCCAAAGAATTGGAGAGTTGAGTGTTAACTGAGATACAACTTCATCATCACATCCTCGTGTTGTAACACCATGGTTCATTGTTAACAGTTCACCTTGATCTGCACCAATGTCCCACATCATATCCACACCAGGTGCATATGATCCAGCTAATACCATGCAGTTTGCATATACATCTTCACCTAATGTTTCTTTCATGAGTTCTTCATTATTTGCGAAAGAACCAGTAGAAATAACAACTGACTTCGCATTCACAGTCAATGTTCCACCATCTTTCTTTGTACATTTCACACCTGTTACATTTCCATCCTTGTCGACAATGATAGAATTCGCTGTAGTAGCATACTGTACATCCACGCCTGCTTTATCTAATGCATCCCCTAAATATTCAAATGGATTTGCATTGTTCCATCTGTGGTATACAACTTCTGTATCGAAGTGTGCAATCTGCTGTGCAGTTTCAGACAAGAAGAAACCTACACCATGATTTAACATATAAGAAACTGTACTTTTTGCTTCTGCAATAAATTCACGGATCAGCTTAGAATTTCCCATGTTGTTATTACGTTCCTGGAAGTGATCATACCAGTATTCTTCATCTGTTGTTTCACCATCAGTATAGCGCGCTTCCTGTTCAACAGAACCAACTGCGAACATACCCTGTGCTGCATTACCAAATCCACCAATAGATTCTGTTGCTTCAATACCAATTACAGAAGCACCACCTTCACTCGCTCTTAAAGCAGCTGTTGTACCAGAAGCACCCATACCTACAACGACAACGTCTGCTTCTAATGTTTCATCTTCACCTTTTTTTGTTTCTGTGGATAAACCAGCCTGCTTCATACAGTCTGCAACGGCTTCACTTACCGCATCACGTGTAGCAGTCGCACCAGACACAACATCAATATCACCAGACTGCGCTTCTACGATTTCCTTTGCCAAACCTTCCGCAGCATCTGCACCATATCCTTTTGACTGGCTGCTGGAATCTACTTCAGCATCTGTAATCTTTCCATCTTTCACTGTAATTGTGACCTTTACATCACCCTTTTCAAATCCTTGTGCTGTAGCTGTGTAAGTGCCATCTTTTGCTTCTCTCGCTGTACTATTAGAAGTACTGGAACATCCAAAAAGAGAAACACTCATTACACAGGCAAGCATACATGTTAATAATTTCTTTTTCATTTCCTCTACCCTTTCAGTGCTATTAGTGTACGTAATTGTGAATTTGTGAACAATGGACTATTCCAATCTAATATGTGGCTGATTCTTATATTCAAGTGATATACTAGTTGTCATGAAAGATATTCAAGCATCGATTATCACGGAAGGCATTAGTACATATTTCACAATGATCATTCCACAAAAAGAATGTGAAATTACATTGGATGATAAAGTATATCATGCACTATCTCATGATTTAATCTTCTCAAGAGAAGACATGAAATATCAGGCAACTGAATCACTCCTTGTCTATGATTTTCAAGCATCTTTTTTTGACAGTCTATTTGATTCACAAATCTCAGACTGCAGAATTTTGTATGATTTTTTACATGCACCAGATGCAAGTGGCGAACACTTATATTTTTCTAATATTGGCAATGATGCACTCTATACACTCGAATTAATTTTCAACGAATTTTCAAGAGATGATATTTATCATGAAAAACTAATCCGATTATTACTTGTAGGCTTATTTTCATTTCTAGATCGAAATCATTCAGAAACTTTACTCATTCCAAGATCCACAATGATCCAGAATCATATCTTTGGTAAAATCATGAAATACATTGGAGATCACTATCGCAATGTTACGCTAGATCAGGTCGCAAAAGAATTCAACTATCACCCAGACTATCTTTCCTATCGTTTCAAAAAAATCACAGGCATGTCATTTACAAAAAAACTATTATCTATCCGCATGGAAGAATCCATGCATCTACTACTCACAACAGAAATGACGATTCAAGAAATTGCTGAATTCAATGGTTACCATGATCGTTCCCATTTTTCAAGAAACTTCAAAGAATATACAGGCATGACACCAAAACAATTCCGAAAAAGCCATCAAAAAAATCATCAATCTCAATGATCAATGATTTCGATTCCCTTTTCTTCTGCTTCTATTTGGACCAGGTTTTCTCACACGATAATGTCCGCCACTTGCTTTCTTCTTTTCCAATGCAACTGGTGCAGCATTTTCAGCCAGGTGATATCCATCTTCTGTTTTCATAAACCAGCCAATTTTTAAAGTACCGCCACAATTTGGGCAAATAGCATAGCCTTCCATTGGAAGTTCATTACTATCTTCATTTACTTCCATATATCCACACAATTCACAATACATGCCTCTCGCAATCCCATTACTAAGGTCTTGTTTTGCGGCAGCGCTTTTTTCTTCTGTTTTGTTTTCTTCTTTTTTCTCTTTTTTCAGTTTTTTCAAGAAATTAAACATGTTCTTTTCCCCACTTTTTTGCCTATCTAGAATACAACATTTTTTTCTTCTTTAAGTGAACAAAACTTGAATATTATAAAATACCAAAATGCTGGAATGCTTTCAGGATACCATCGTTTTCACTTGTATCTGTAACGTAGTCTGCATGTGATTTCACTTCATCATTCGCATTTCCCATCGCAACACCGACTCCCGCAAATTCAAGCATTGTCATATCATTTCCACCATCCCCAAAGGCAATGGTATCTTTCTGATCAATACCATAGTAATCCAGTATTTTCTGCATTCCTACAGGTTTTCCACCTTCTAATGGAATCATGTCCGCAAATTCTTCTGTCCATCTTGCAGATTTCAGGCCTGGTGCATGTTTTACCCATTCCGCATCATCCTTACTTGGAATACGTGGACAGATCTGATACGTATCATGTGTGTATGAGCGAACCGGATCTTCTACTCTTAACATATGATCTTCTTTTCCAATACTTTTTAAATATTCATAATGTGCTTTATTAAATGTAATATCATAAGAATCATTTTCTTCCATGAATGTACAAGCATAATCCGCATTCTCTTTGAGCCATGGAACCAAAGAATGCAACGCTTCTTTACAAATCGGCAGTTTATAAAAACAATGCTTGTCTTTATCCATGACGTATTGACCATTCAAAAGGACATACCCATCCCATGGAAAAGCATTCAATTTCTTTCCAAGCAATGGTAATTGTACAGGTGGTCTGCCACTCGCCAGAAACACTTTGATTCCTTTTTCCTGTAATGCATGCAGCATTGCAATTGTTGTATCTCTTAATTCAATTTCATTAAATGGTTTCAGTGTACCATCAATATCAAAAAAAGCAGCTTTCATAATTATTCCCTCACATCGAAATGATTATATACAAAAACTGCTTTGAATAAAAATCTTTTTTTACTCATTTGAAGTGCTATTTTCTTCAACAGGTTGTTCAACAACAGTACGTTTTACAACACCACTTGCAATATCACTTCCCATTTTTTCAAAACGAGAAACATCACTATTCTGTGATGTTAAAACAATGGATGCATTCTGCAAAGCATCAATCTGAGCTTTGATTGCAGCATCATCTGTTTCAATACTCATATTGACTGGAAGTACATGCCACTTGTCATAATGATTCAATTGTGACTGTGCACTCCCTAAAAAGCCTGCAAATGCTACGGCTGCCTTAATACTTTTGCTTGTTGGAACAACTGCAGCAGCTTTTGTAGAAACTGTTGTTTTCAACTGTACTTCTTTTCCGTTCAATGTATATTTGGGCATTGCACATACCGCAATGTTTTCTTTTCCAAGTGCTTCTTCCATGGATGCATAATCACTTGTGGAAGCAAATACCGCATTCACTGTACCGTTCTTTAAAAGTGTTGCGGGATCTTCTTTAGAATTCACAAAGTTTTTAGAATTTTTCAAGTCAACTAGATAGTCTGTCACTGCCGTTGCATTTTCACTGGCAAAATCAACTGCACTATTCATTCCAGCACCAAAATAGAATGCTGAAATATATTTTCCATCCAGTAAAGAAAAGCCTACTTTTCCTTTTTTTAGCATTGCATCAATATTCTTAACAACATCTTCACCAAACACACTCTTGTCATAATACATACACCACGTATCACTAGATGTATACGGAACACCATACACTGCCCCATCATATGTCACTGTATTTGCAATTGTAGAGCTATTCTCATTTTCAATTGTATTTAAAGTTTCACCACCAAGTTCCGCAATACTATTTGTTTCGATAAGACTTGGAAGATCATTTGAATCATATAAATATACATCAGGTAAATTTTCTGCATCTTCTGCCAGTTTATTTTTCACATCCGCAAAAGCAACTGCTTCTGTTTCAATTGTTAAATCCCATTTTGGATGTGCTTTTTTAAATGCTTTGATTTCTTTTTCCATCCAGCTGCCTTTTCCAGTTTCTTCTTCAGGCGCCCAGACTTTTAACGTCGCACTTAAAGACTCTTCTTCAACAGTAGACGTTTGTTTTTCAGAAGTTTTAGATGTTTCTTTTTTTGTACAACCAGCCAGCATACTCGTAGATATCAATGCGGATAGTCCTATTTTCATTAACTTGTTCGTATTCATATTACTCATTTCCTCCTGGTTCATATTAATAACACTTATAGATTTTACAACATTCACTCCATTATCTTCAAATAATTCTGAATATTTCAAAAATCACTTTACAACCTTTATCACATCGTGCCTTGCATCTATGTTGTATAATATTTAGTCATATGGTATAATACATGTATGGAATACAAATCAAATCGAACTATTGTATACTCATGCAGGTACCACGTTGTCTTCTGTTCAAAGTATAGAAGAAAGCTGCTGGCGGACGGCGTAGATATCCGTCTGAAGGAGCTGACAGCTCAGGTATGCGAGAAGGAGAATATCGAACTTCTCGAAATGGAAGTCATGCCTGACCATGTGCATCTGCAGCTGGAAGTGGACCCTCAGTATGGAATCAACAGTGCTGTAAAACAGATCAAAGGTGTTACTTCTCATGTACTGAGAAGCGAGTTCCCATGGATAAAATCCAAGGTTCCTACACTATGGACAAACAGCTACTTTGTTTCTACTGAAGAGAGCGTTCCGCTTTTCGAAGTCAGACAATACATCGAGAGTCAGAAGACATCGCAGCGTCAGAAGGAGAAGATGGGATGAGGGGGTTCAAGTTCAGGATATATCCAACGGCAGATCAGATCAGACAGATACAGGTGAACTGCAGCTGCTCACGCTTTGTATACAACAGAATGCTCGATCTTCACGAACAGGCGTACAGAAAAGACGGCAGGTCTCTTTCGTACAGCATGATGGCAAACATGCTTCCTTCTCTCAAGAAGGAGGAAGCAACTTACTTTCTAAGGAAGGCTGACAGCATGTGCCTGCAGGAGGCAGTCAGGGATCTCGACCGTGCGTTTCAGAACTTCTTTACACACCGTGCAAGGTATCCAAGATTCAAAAAGCGCAAGATAATGTACGGCATGACGTACCGAACGAGAAACCAAAGCAACGGTATCCGCATAACAGACAGAAATCATATTCATCTGCCTGTTCTTGGCAACGTGAAGATCAAGCTGTCCAGAGAACCGGATGGGAAGATTCTCAATGCAACTGTCAGTGCAACACCGACAGAAAAGTATTTCGTCTCACTGTGCGTCAGTGGATGGCATCCATATAAAAAGGATGCACCGCATACAGAAATTGGAATCGACGTCGGGCTCACTGAATTCTATACGGACAGCGGTGGCAGAAGTGTGCGCTCTTGCAAGCCTCTTCCAAAGTATCAGAAGCGTCTTGCAAGAGCGCAGAGAAGACTTTCCCGCATGAAAGAGCACGCCAGAAAGGAAAATATTCCACTGTGGCAGTGCAGAAACTATCAGAAGCAGAAAACAGTCGTTGCAGGGATACACGAAAAAATCGCCAGTATCAGAAATGACTTTCTTCATAAGACGAGCACTCAACTCTGTGATGAAAACCAAATCATATGTGTTGAGCATCTGAATGTTCGAGGCATGAAGAACAATCATCATCTTGCAAAGGCGATTTCTGATGCGGCGTGGTCAAAGTTCTTTACCATGCTGGAGTACAAGCAGAATGAAAGGCATGGATATCTGGTGAAAGTGGATACGTTCTATCCATCCAGCCAGACATGTCACTGTTGTGGATGTATCAATCCGAAAGTCAAGAACCTCCGCATCAGGGAATGGGACTGCCCGAAGTGTGGTGTCCATAATGGCAGAGACCACAATGCGGCAGTTAATATCCTGAATGAAGGATTAAGACTTTTGGCTTCCTGACAGGAAGAGATATACGTAGGGCGGGGCACGCCCGAACGGTGCAGAAATGCACAGCGCCCGGGGAGACCGTGTAAGACCGTACAGTTTTTTCGAAACTGCGGCAGTGGTCGTTGAACCAGGAATCCCCTGTCTTTAGACATGGGGAGTGTCAATTGACGACTTTGTTATAATGATAAAGCACGTGAAAGTGAGGATAAAAAAATGAGTAAAGTAGATGTCATTAGTGGATTCTTAGGTGCTGGTAAAACAACATTGATTCAGAAATTAATCAAAGATGTATTTGCGGGCAAAAAAGTAGTATTAGTAGAAAATGAATTTGGTGAAATTGGTATTGATGGCGGTTTCTTACAGGAAGCTGGTATCACAATCAATGAAATTAATGGTGGATGTGTCTGCTGCACATTGCAGGGTGATTTCCATGATGCTCTGGAAAAAGTTGAAAATACATACCATCCTGACCATATCATCATTGAACCAAGTGGTGTAGGTAAATTATCAGATATTCTTTCTATCGTAAAATCTGTAGAAGGATTGGAGCTCAACAGCTATAGTGCTGTCGTAGATGCGAAAAGATGCAAGATCTATCACAAGAACTTCAAAGAATTCTTTGATGATCAGATTTCTACAGCTTGTTGCGTTATTTTAAGTAGAACACAGCTGGTAAGTGAAGATAAGTTGAATGAAGATGTTTCTATCATTCGTGAACTGAATCCTGATGTAAGAATCATTACAACACCATGGGATGATCTCAATGGGGAAAGTATCTATGAAGCAATGACTGGTTCAAGTAACGGTTTTCCTGAAGGTCTGGAAGAATTAGATTTTGATGAAGAGGAACATGAACATCATCACCATGATGAGGACGAACATGAATGTTGTTGTGGACATCATCATGATGAAGATCATGAATGTCATCATCACCATGACGAAGAAGAACATGAATGCTGTTGTGGACATCACCATGATGAAGAACATGAATGCTGCCACCATCATGATCATTCCGAAGAAATTGAACATGCAAATGAAGGCTTAAGTGAAGGAAATAAAGTACATATTGGTGGAGGTGAACATGAACACCATCACCACCATCATCACCATCACGGATTAGATGCAGATGATGTATTTGATTCTATTGGTATTGAAACAGTTAACCGTTATACAGAAGATGACATTCGTGAAGCGCTCAAAGGCCTTGGCGAAAATATCGTTCGTGCGAAAGGTATCGTTCCTGCAACAGATGGATCCTGGTTATTCTTTGACTATGTTCCTGGTGATGTAGATATCCGTGCAGGTAAAGCTGCCTATACTGGATTGATTACTGTCATTGGTGAACATGTTGATGTAGAAAACATTAAGACATTATTTAAGGTGAAGTAATATGGCAACACCTGTATATTTATTCACTGGTTTTCTAGATTCTGGAAAAACAACATTAATTAAAGATACATTAAGTGATCCAAACTTCATGGAAGGTGTATCTAGAACTTTAATTGTCTGCTTTGAACAAGGCGAAGAAGAATATGAAGAAGACTGGCTGAATGATCATCATGCATTTATTGAATATGTTGATGATGTGGAAACATTTACACCAGAAAAGATGCATGAATTAGATACGATCTATCATCCAGATCAGGTATTCATTGAATGGAATGGTACACTGGCAATTCCTGAAAGTATCATTTCTAACATACCTGATTTCTGGCCACTTGTACAGATTCTAACACCAGTAGATGCTTCAACATTCGCTACATTCATGGGACCATTACGTCAAATGATGTATGAACAGATTCGTTATTCTGATACTGTTATCTGTAATCGATGCACAGAAGAAACATCCGGAAGCATGCTAAGAGGAAATATCAAAGCAATTAACCGCAGAGCACAAATCTTCTATGAAGGAAATTTTGGTGAAGCAATTGAATTAAAAGATGGTGGTCTGCCATTTGATATCAATGCTCCCATCATTGACATCAAAGATGATGACTACGGATTATGGTATATGGATGCTGTGGAAAATCCAGATAAATATGATGAAAAAGAAGTTATTCTTCGTGGATACTATGCTGAAAGTATTCCAGGCTATCATCAGACATTTATTATGGCTAGACGTGCAATGGTTTGCTGTGCAGCAGATACATCTGAATGTGGTATTACAGTTACAGGTGTAAAGATCCAGGAAATGACAAAAGGCAACTGGTATGAAGTACAAGGACATCTCAAAACAATTCCTATGGAAAATGGTGGAAAAACATGTGTTTTATATGCAAACCGTATTTCCAATTATCACAAACCAGAAGATGAATTTGTAACATTTAATTAGCGAAAAAGATGACGTCTACGTCATCTTTTTTCGTTATTCTTCTATTACCAAACGTTCATATTCTTCCACAATGCTAGAATAGATTTTGAAATGATGTCTACTATTTTTATGTACGCAGTTTTTACTGGTATCAATGCTGGTATCAGCAACTAATCAAAAGTAAAAATATTTTTCCATCATCTTAATAAGTGCTGTACAGATGCTTAACGAATAATTAACGTTGTACAAATAATTTTCAACGAGTTTCAATCGAGTTTTCGCAAAAAATAAACGCAATCAAATTTCGGCTTATTTACCATTCTAATAATTGCTATTAATAGAAATCGAGTTTTTTATTGAGTTTTATTTTATAAAAACTCAATTATCACTCAATCCATTACTCAAAACATATCTAGCAGCAGGTCCTTTTCCTTTTAAAGCAATTAACTTTCCACTTCTCATTTTATCAATAACAATTCTTGCTTGTTGTTTTGTAAATCCACACATTTCTTGTATCTTGGCGGATGTTATCTGATCATTTGTTTGTAAGTATTCCAGAATCATACTTTTAGCTTTAATGTATTGAATCGTTTTATCTCTAGTATATTCAACATCTGATTTTAGAGCCTCATAAACTTTAGCTGTCAACATATATTCTTTTCCAACAATTTCTATCAATCCACTATTAACTAGTTCATTGCACAATTTTTTCGTTTCATCTAAAGATTTTTGAACTTTTTTGGATAATTCTGACAATTGTTCTTTCCTGTTATCCAAAAGAGTTCTTAATATCATCATTTCAGCTAAAGGCATAATCTTGTTACTTTTATCTTGTATTTCAGTAATAAATTTAACAAATTCAATATTGTCAATTGCGCTAAAGATAGTAAGTGAAACAGCATCATTAAACGATCTGTATTTTGGATAAGGTTTCCCCATCGAAACCATGTCTTTAAAGATAATATCTACCCCTTGTCCCGTCCTCTGAACATATTTCAAATTTTGAAGTGTCTCTGCTATCAGTTTGTTCCTCGGTATCGATGGATGAGTAATGATATTATTTTCTGTAATTCCATCAAGAAATCCACCTGGATTTTCTATAACTATTCGATCTGGATATTGTTTTACATAAACTGCCGCATTACTTTGATAGTCTCTGTGGGACAACGCATTTAATAGTGCTTCTTGAAATACTCTTTCTGGAAAATCTTCAACTTCAAGTCTAAATAATCCAACCTGAATATTCTCTATCTTACTGTATGCTTGTACTCTCTCCGTCAATTTATCAATAACACTTATTAATGGCAGCTTCATGTCAATCCTTGCATCATACTCTTCTAAATTATTGGTTGAATAATGCAAATAGATAACTTCTGCTTGTGGCAACAACCTTTGAATAGATGTTTCTTTTCCAACAAAGAGTAAACCTGCAATTGTCAATTTTTCTATATCTCCATCAAATTTTATAAGTTGCAAATCTCTTAAAAAATCTATGTCATCTAAATCTGGCAAAGTTGATTTAGAATCTCTAACTCTTAGTTTTTCCTTCAAGTTGTATACTTCCAATTTATTTATATCACCTAGAGTGCTATCACTCATGATTCTCGCTGAAAAATCCGGGTTTTGAGTAGAAGAATATACATTGTTCAACTCATCTGGGTATGCTGGCTTTGAGTTTCTTCCTAGACGTTTCAAACATCTTCCATCGGTAGTTGTGTATGTTTTCCCATCCGCTTTGACTGATAATGCGATAACAAGTTTCCCTTCATACTCAAAAGCTGATATTTCTGAAAATAATGGTGGTATAGTCTTATCATAAATACCCTCTATCATACGCTGCCCGTCATAGTTTCGATTGCATCCTGTAACTTCAACTGGATTATCCTCTACTCCAAAATAAACTGTTCCCCCTTTGCTATTTGCAAAAGCAATCAATTCATCGACCGCAAGAAAATAATTTCTTTCATATTTCGCGCTTTAACCCAAGACTTAAATTCTACTGTATCTGTTTCACCTTTATCTAATATTTTTTTAAATTCTTCTTCAGTCATTACTTTAACCATATATGTTCTCATCCTTTCGATAATTCATTGCATGATCATAATTTTTTGTTTTATAGAAAATATAACATGTAACTATTTGTTATTCAAAACGTCAGGAAACTCTTGTTATTCTATTAAATACTTAATAGTTTTTTTCATCTTCACTGAATCTTCAGATTTTCACACGTTTTTAACAAGATTTTATATGCGAAAAGTGCTAAACTATAACGGTCATTAAAGAAAGTGAAATTTTTGTGAAATATGTTAAAGAAATTAAAACAGATATTTTCTATTAAAAGAATTGTGTGGTTCTTATTTGTTTCAGGATTATTTCTTGTATTATATACACCACACTTGTCATACCATGTAGATCTAGATAGCTGCAGTGAAGGAACGATTGTACTTGCCAACTACAACACTGACCGTAACGAAGAAATCTTCGAAACATACAACTACAACGGTCATAAAACATGGTACGATGTCGCACCATATTATAAAGAGATTGCAATCACGAATGTACCTATCGTAACAAACAGCCTGCAGATGCAGCTGCAAGGGGTCAAGAGTATGACCATCAACAAAATTACATTGTCGTTTGGTCCAATGACTGTTCGTGAATATACTTCCAGCAACTTTACATCCCAATTAGCAGGTTCCCAAGGCATTGATATCTCTCTTGAAAATGATCAAATTCATTTGAATCTGCAGAATGTAGAAGGCTGGGTACAATTCCAGACAGAAGAATATCTTCCAAAATTCATTATCATTCAAGTCTATGCATTTATCATGGTACTCGCATGGATCATTGCAGTAATGATTGATAAGCATTTAGAATTATCCAACGTCATTCCATTAAACGAGCTCATGTTACTCGCTGCTCCGTGCTGGGTATTCTTCATGATGGAGAACATATTAGGTAATTTCTTCTATATCAATACTGGATTACGTTTACTAAACGTTGGTATTATGATTGTCATCTACAAGATTTTCCATCTCATCTTCTTTAGAAGACCAATGGGATTGAATCTTGCGAATATCACATTTACACTCTATGCAATTGTTTCCACATTTGTTGTCGTATTCAGAAACCGTCCAATTGCCCCTTGGGACTTTACAGCACTAGGAACAGCAATGGATGTTGCGGCAAACTATGATATTCATTTAAATTACATTATGATTTTTGCATTCATCGTGGATGCAATGTTATATCTCGTTATGCGTTGTGTACCAAGAGACAAAACAAAGATCAATAAATGGTATACAGCCTATCCAATCATTGTACTTGTCGTTGCATTGTTCTTTAACAGTATTGGTTCTTATTATTTATGGGATATTCGATTGCTATCCACATTCCAGAATGAAGGTACAACTTTAACTTTCACGGGTCTGGTTCGTCAGTTTTTAGAAAACCAGCCAACAAAACCAGATGGATACAGTGAAGATAAACTCAATGCATTAAAAGAAGAATATAGTACAAAAGCAAAAGCAGATGCAGAAGCAGATGAAAAAAACACAAAACCAACAACGATCATTCAGATCATGAATGAATCATTCAGTGATTTAGATATTGGTGGCACAACGATTGCCGAAGGCATGACGCCTTACTTTAATTCCTTAGAGAATACGATTCGCGGAAATCTCTATGTATCTGTTCGTGGCGGTGGTACATGTAATACAGAATATGAAACACTCACAGGTAACTCAACAGCGTTCTTCCAGGCAGGTGTTTATCCATACAACATGTATATGAACCGTTCCGTTCCTTCAACGATTTCTTATATGAATCGTAATGATTATTTAACAACAGGCATGCATTTAGGCAAAGCAACAAACTGGAACAGAAGAACTGCATACCAGAAACTCCAATTCAAAGATACGGTTTTCGCAGAAACATTTGATGGTTTAGATACGATTCACGGTTATCCAACAGATGAACAGGATTTTGAAAAAGTTATCGAGAATTACGAAGAAAACAAAGGTAAGAATCAATTCTTATTCAACGTTACTTATCAGAACCACGGCTCTTATAAAAATGCGGATGATTTAACACAGACAGTGGATCTCACAAGCTATGGCAATGAAAACTATGACACTGCAGAAAACTATCTTTCATTGATCAAACTAACAGACGAGGCTTTCAAAAAACTCATTGCATACTTTGAAAATGTCGATGAAAATGTCATGATCATCATGTATGGTGATCACCAGCCGTCCCTTGGTTCCGCAAGTGACCGCCTGTTCTTCCCAACAAGTGGAACACCAGAAGAAGACATCAAAAAATATGTTACGCCATTCTTGATCTGGGCAAACTATGACATTGAAGATCAGGCATATGACAAGCTCAGTGCAAACTATCTATCTAGTTTAATTCTTCATACAGCGAATATGGAACTCACTCCATACCAGCAGTTCTTGTATGAATTAAAAGATCAATATCCTGTTATTTCATTATATGGATGTTATGATGCTGAAGGTAACTTCTATGAATCTGTCGATGACATTGATGATGAAAGTATTCAGGAATATAGAATGTTACAATACAACAACGTATTTGATAAAAATCGTGATGTTGAATTATTCTACCCAAAAAGCACAAATGACAAAAAAGCAGATGCGTCTACGGACTAACAATGTCATTAAGTTAGTGGTCTCAGCTTTAATGAAAATGAATTGAAAATTCAAG
>ERZ1034897.208-NODE-208-length-33264-cov-7.449095_pt1 | contig 33264 bp, 26 predicted proteins | sample MGYA00520629_ERZ1034897 | MGnify/ENA primary metagenome ERZ1034897 (study PRJEB33766, sample SAMN09781789) | gut metagenome | biome: gut microbiome | host: Homo sapiens | place: Madagascar | study: EMG produced TPA metagenomics assembly of the PRJNA485056 data set...
TTCGAGCCGCCGAAGCCGCGGAGCTCGAGTGAGAGTGCCATGGTCTCGCTGCGTCCGAGCGAACGGAGCATGAGCGGGCGGACGATGGACATGTAGCGTTTCACCTGCTTGAAAAAATTCCCTTTCACTGCCAGACCGCGGCAGGCCTGTGCTTCGGAGACCGCTTTGTTTTCTTCGATAAAGTCCGGGATGAAGCGAAGCCCCGCCGTGAACATGAAAGCGTATTCGTACGGCACTTTCAGCTGGCGCACCATGGAAGCGGTGAGGTCCTGCAGCTTCACTGTCCCAAGAAGGTAGATGAAAATGATCGTCATCCCCAGCATACGCAGGGCCGCGATATTACATTCCTTCACACTGCCGCCGCCGATGTACTCGATCACGCCCAGCATGGCCGCAAAGATGACAAGAGCAAGGAGGGCTTTCAGATTCTTGATGAGTTCGCCCGACACGAGGAGGATCAGAAGCTCAAGGGCGCAGAGGGCGGCAAGGCTCGTCGGCTCAGAGAGGACGATCGCCCATACAGCCGTCCCGAAGGTGAGAAGGATTTTGGTCAAGGGTACCAGATTTCTCATTCGATTTTTCCTCCTTTCAGTTCATAAAAGGCACGGCAGAACGCATTCATGTCCTTGCAGTAGGGACTGCCGGGGAGCTTACGCCCCAGACGGACGGCCGGCGGATAGGCAAGTCCCCAGTCTTCCGGACGGTTCTCCGCAGAGAAAAGCTCAGAGGGATGACCGTCGAAAGCGATCTCATGCTCTGCGATGACGATGACGCGGGTGCAGTCCTTCGCGACGATATCCATGTCATGGGTGACAAGGATGATGGTGATGCCCTTCTCCTGCAGACTTTCCATGAGTTTCATCAGGCGCTGTTTTTCTCGTCCGTCCTGTCCGCTCGTCGGTTCATCGAGCACGAGATATTCGGTATCCATCGCAAGTGCCGAGGCGATGGCGACTCGCTGCTGGTCGCCGCGAGACAGGATGCGCGGATACTCCTCGGCGAGAGCTTCGGTGTCGGTATCCTGCATGGCGCGCGCTACAGCTTCCTCGAGCTCCGCGCCGCGTTTCCCCTGCTGATAGGGGCCGAAAGCGATCTCCTCTCGGACTGTCGGCATAAACATCTGCCGATCCGGCTGCTGGAAGACGTAGCCGATAAAACGGCTGCGCTCAGATGGTTCTTCGCGAGTCACATCTTTCCCGTGATAGAGGATCTGCCCCGAGGCTACTTTCTCAAGTCCCGTCAGGAGGCGGGTCACAGTCGTCTTGCCGCAGCCGTTTCGCCCTGTGATGGCGACGAATTCTCCCTTGTCAAAGGAGAGGGAAATGTCTTTCAATACGTCCGGCAGACCTTCGGCATAGCGGAAGGTCACATGAGACAGCTCAAGCATCTTTCTCTCCTCCTTTCGCAAAGGAATGAATGACCGAGGTTTCTGCATCGGCCAGATTCAGGAATGGCTTCTCGAAGGTCATCCCCACCTGCTCGAGTTCGAGCTGTGCCTTGTACATATCCGGGATGGCTTCTTCATAAATATGTTCGGTATACATACGGCGCATCACTTCTTCCGGCGTGCCACTTACGATGATTTCGCCATGATTCATGAGGACGAATTTCTTCGCATAGGGGAGCGCGGCTTCGAGATGGTGCTCTGCCACGATGACCGTGAGGCCTTCCTTCTCATTCAGCTCGCCGACCATTTCATAGAATTCGCGGATGCCTTCCGGATCAAGGGCCGATGTCGGTTCATCGAAGACCAGTACGTCCGGCTCTTCGGCAAGGACGGCTGCGACGACGAGGCGCTGGCACTGACCGCCGGAGAGAGTCGTCACCTTGCGGTCCTCAAGACCTTCGAGATGGACTTTCGCAAGTGCTTCTTTCGAGCGGCGGCGGATCTCTTCCGGGGGAAAACCATGGTTTTCAAGCGTAAATGCCATTTCCTCGCCCACCGTCAGCGTGACGATCTGCGCCTTGTAGTCGGAAAGGATGACACCGATGGAGGATGCCAGGTCTGCGATATTGTGCTGTGTCACGGCTTTGCCATCCGTGAAGACCATGCCTTGCATCGTACCGCCGTAGTAGTGCGGGATCGCCCCCGCCATCGACATGAGGAGCGTGGTCTTTCCTGCCCCATTCGGCCCCGTCACGATGACGAAGTCCCCCTTACGCACCGCAAGAGACACATCTTTCAATGCTGGCTCTTTGGCAAAAGGATAGGTGTAGGTCAGATGCTCTACGCTGATGACACCTTCTTCGGACTGCCTAAGAGACAGACCGGAATGGTCACTGTCTACGGTATCTGACTCAGCCATGTAGTGCATGGACTTGAAGAGACGCAGTGCCGGGAAGTAGAGGAAGGGCGTGATGATCCCATTGCCTACGCCGACCAGGGCCACCATCGGGAGCATCCCGTAGAGATACACCTTCATCGGGATCCCCATGACGAGCGTCAGGATGGAAACAAAGGTGAAGCCGGAGACGATCGTCGTCACGAAGCCTGCGATGGCAGGACGGAGGGAAAATTTCCCGATCCGGATCGGCGGTACGCTGTGTGCGAAGAAACCTGCCACATAGGCGCCGAAGAATTCCGAAGCAAAGTCGCCATACGGAAAAGCCGACTTACTGGTGAAGACTTCCATCAGCGCTGCGACCATGCAGATGCCGAGGCACTGCTTGTATGTCGGCTTCGTCAGAAGGATCGCTACCACATAGGTCGCGATCATCCAGTTCGGCGTGAAGCCTGCCACCGATGGCGAGACCAGATGCAGCAGCATCCCGATCGCCAGCATCAGTGTGGAAATCGTCAGCCAGCGGAAACGCCCCCCCCGCGCCTTGACAAAGACAAGCTTCGATACATCTTTCACTTGTTCCATTTCATATCCCCCTTTACAGGATCGTATTCATCCAATAAAAAATCCCTTCATTCCTCTGCTTTCCAGCAAAGGGACGAAAGGATCACATTCCGCGGTACCACCCTACTTGACACAAGGTCCAGCTCATCATCGGTAACGGCGATCTCCGGCAGCTCCTACCCCTTTCGGCTCAGGCTGCACCTCCCAGGCCCATTCACATAGCTGTCGCACCGGACTTGCACTCTCCGCCGGCTCCCTGAAGCGCCATCACTATCCTACTCTTCCTGTTCCAAGGCTTTCTTTGTTGAACCTACTATAGCACGAGGACGTGGCAGTGTCAAATCGTTTTTGGGAAATGGGGAGAATGGACTGGTGACTTGTGACTGGTGACTGGTAGCTAGGGATGAGTGGCTAGGGATTAGGGGTGCGATACGAGAAAACCGCTGGTTTCAAACCTCCGCGGCGCTTCTATATTTTTATGCGCTGCACCACAGCCTTGAACCTTGAACCCTGAATCCTGAAGTTTGAAAGCAGGGATGCGTGGCTAGCCAAGTGACTGGTGCCTAGTGACTTGTAACTTGAATACTACCTTCGGGCATTGCCCTGTATATATTCGCGGCGAAGCCGCCACCTTCATTCCTCATTCCTAATTCCTCATTCATAATAGTTATCCTCTTCCGCTCGCCTTGTCCAGATCCGCTGCTTTCCGGATATCCGCTTCTATGCCATCTCTTCGTTTGAGGAGCTTCTCCAGATTCTTCCGCTTCGATCGCTCGATGTACTGATGCGCGATCGCATCCGGAAGAGTCGCGCCAAGAGAGAGCCCCAGAATGATAAGCATCGCCTCGACACCTGTTTTGAAAGCCGTCAGCAGCTCGATCAGATCGATCTGTCCGATATCAATGATGGCAAACAGAAAACGATAGAGCAGCACGCCCGGGATCAGCGGAATGATCGCCGGTATCGTGACCACAAAGACAGGGGCATGGAAGTAGCGGGAGAGCGCAAAATAGAAGACGGAGAGCAGCGCGGCTCCGAGGAAGGAGGCGCTCGCCATCCCCATATGGAAGGAGACCATCAGAATATTTCTCGTATCCACTGTGAGGACGGCCCCGAGGCAGGCTGCGATGATATAGCGCCTTGGCACATTGAACATGATAGAAAACCCCAATGCTGCCATAGCGGCTGCCAGCGCCTGCATGATGTACAAATGCTCCGGCGCGATCGGTACTTCGGTGAAGCTGGGGACATTCGTCAGACTGACAGCGCCTGCGATCCCAAAGGTCATCGCCAGCATGATGAGGACCGTGTGCGTGAATCGCGTCATCCCGGATGTCAAGTAGCTGTTCAGAAAATCATCGACCCCATTGATGAGCGGCACGCCGGGGATCAAGGTGAGCGCCGATGCCACCACAGGGAGAAATGGATTCGTCGCCCCGGGAAGATACATCGTCCCATAGGCCGTGAGCGTCGCAAAGAACGCGGAGATGGCAATGGTGACATACCCATTCACCTCAAGACGGTTGCAGCCATACTTCACCAGAGCTCCCACCATCGCCGCCAGCATGGTGAATAGCGCATCGACAGCATGACCGCCGAAAATCAGACAGAATGCCGCTGATGCCAGTCCGATGGCCAGAATGACCATCCACTCCGGATAAATGCGATTTCTAAAATTCTGCCTGATATAATTCAGGCGAAGGCGGAAATTATCATAGGATTCGTTTTTATACAGTGCTTCCCAGCTGGCCTCACTCGTCTGCAGAAGAGCCGTCATATTGATGCCATGGCGGTAGCATTTGCGGAACATCGTATATGCCTTTTCCCCATCATCGACATTGATCATGATGGTAGAGTATGTGATATGGATCTGTACATCTTCCCAGTAGATGCCAAGGCAGGCCGCCGTGCGGAGCATGTCACGCACGATACGCTTGCTCCCTGCACCACTCTCCATCATCAGCTGCCCCGTATCCAGGATGAGCGTCATCTTGCTTCGGATGGAAAGAGAAGAATTGGATATTTTCATAGTTAGACCTCGTATATAAAAAGCTTTTCTTTAAATTCTAATGCACGTATGAAAAAAAGCAAGAGCAGAATGGTAAAAAGCGGAAAGCCAAGGACAAAGCGTCCAAAAAATGCCTTCCCTCCCATTTGACACTCCCCCGCTCATATGCTATAGTTACATACAATTACACAGTGGCAATGAAGAGAAGAGTACGCAGAGACGGCATTCAAAGAGAGCTTCGGTTGGTGAAAAGAAGCATTGAGATATCTGCAGAAGATGGACTCCGAGCCAGGAAGGCTGAATCATGAAGCATCCCGGGGACGCCCGATACAGCGAGAGGGTATCAAGGCTTTGCCGGCGTACCTGTGAAGACCCGTGCAGTGATGCATGAGTGAAATTGGGTGGTACCACGAATCTTTCGTCCCTAGAGGGATGAAGGATTTTTTTATTGATTTTTCCGTTTTTCAGGCTTCCAAAGGAGACCCTATGCCACTATTCAACGGAACATTGTTCCAGATCGATCAAAAAGAAATGATGCGCTATGCGGGACTATCTCCGAAGGTGAAGGAATTTCCCCAAGACGCCATCGACAGCGCCATAAGAGAAGCGCTTGCCCTCGCCGAGCCGAGAGGCATCTGGCAGATCCTCCCCTACGACCCGGAAAACGGGACGATCGGCGGAGCGCATCCGCTGACCCTCACCGGCCGCTCGATCTTGAGGCACCTTTCCCATGCCTGGTCCGTCGGCGTACTCGCTGTCACGGTGGGCGAAGAAATCGAGAAGGCATCCGGTGCGCATTTTAAGAGCGGCGAGTACCTGCAGGGGCTTCTCCTCGATGCCGCCGCTACCGCTGCCGTCGAGCACCTCGCCGATCAGGTCGATGCCCTGATTCAAAGAGAGGCCGCGCGAAGCGGACAGCATACGGTCTGGCGCTTCTCCCCCGGCTACGGGGACTGGCCTGTCACGCAGCAGCCTGATTTCTGCCGCGCGATCGGTGCAGAAACGATCGGTATCCATGTGACCGACCACGCCATGCTTTTCCCGAGGAAGTCCGTCTCTGCCATCATCGGCATCTCTCAATGCAGCGCCCGCCCCGCTCCGGCGAAATGCCGGGCGTGCGGACTCATGAGCTGTCCATTTCGGAATCTATAATATAGGTGACTGGGAGGCATCAGACTCTCTCGTATCGTCATTTCGAGCGAAGCGAGAAATCTTTCTTGCAGTCCGATAAACGACGCATGTGTGAAAACAGAAAGCGGCGCTTCATCATTTTTTGCGCCCCCTGAACCGCGAATCCCAATCCCTAGCCACTTCTTTTCCCCCTACGCTATAATAATGAAATATATAATACAATAATAAAAAGGAGAACCACTATGATTTTTTTTGACGGTGGCATGGGCACCATGCTGCAGCGCTACGGTCTCTCGACAGGAGACTGCCCAGATTACTACAATATCACCCACCCGGACATTGTACAGCGCATCCATAAGGAATACGCAGACGCTGGAAGTAACTATATCACGACGAATACCTTCGGCACCTCCCCCATCAAGCTCGCAGACTATGATCTTGCGGATAAGGTGGAAGCCATCTGTGAAGCCGCTGTGCGAAATGTGCGTACAGCCTGCGGAAATCGTGTAAAGATCGCCGGTGATATGGGCCCGACAGGGAAATTCATCTCCCCCTTGGGCGATCTTTCCTTCGATGAGACCTGCGAGAACTACTACCGTCTGGCAAAAGCCCTTGCCAGTGCGGGAGCAGACTCGCTCATCATCGAGACCATCATCGACATTCAGGAAATGAAGGCAGCCCTCATCGCTGCCAAGACGGCCTGCGACCTTCCTGTCATCTGCCAGATGACCTATGCAGAAGACGGCCGCACCATCACCGGCACCGACCCGAAAGCCGCTGTCATCCTTCTAGATGCCATGGGCGCAGACGTCATCGGTGCGAACTGCTCCGTCGGTCCGGAAAAGCTGCTGGAAGCCGCCAAGCAGATGGTCCCTTACACGAATAAGCCCATCATCATCCAGCCGAATGCCGGCATGCCGGTGCTGGAAAATGGCGAGACACATTTCCCACTCACGCCGAAAGACTTCGGCGGCTGGGCACCGGAATTTGCCAAGGCCGGCGTATCCTTCCTCGGCGGCTGCTGCGGCACGACGCCGGATCATATCCGTGAAGAAGTCCTCGCCCTCAGCGATGTGACGATCTCTCCGAAAGAAAGGATCCCGCCCTTCACGGCACTCACCTCGCGAACACAGACCGTCTTCATCGGCGATGACTATGCCCCCGTCAAGATCGGCGAACGCATCAATCCGACCGGCCGCAAAAAAATGAGAGAAGACCTGAAGGCAGGCAGCTTCACCTCCGTCAAGAAAGAAGCCCTCGCGGAAGTCGATGCGGGCGCTGACATCCTCGACGTGAATATGGGCGTCCCCGGTGCAGACCAGGTCGCTCTCATGGAGACGGCGATCTCCCAGCTCTCCATGCTCTGCCCCGTCCCCTTCTCCATCGACAGCACCGACCCGAAGGTCCTTGAAAAAGCTCTGAAGCTGTATCCGGGCCGCCCGCTCATCAATTCAGCCAATGCAGAGAACGAAGAACGCTTAGACGCGATGCTCCATCTTGCCAAGACCTACGGCGCCGCTCTCCTGCTCCTTCCGATCGAGAAGGGAAATCTGCCCGAGACCGCCGAAGAACGCGTCCGCATCATTCGCTATCTCGAGAAAAAAGCCCTCGCTGCCGGCCTCCGTAAAGAAGACCTTCTCCTTGACCCGCTCGTCCTCACCGTCGGCTCCGGAGACAAAGGCGCGAGCGAGACCCTGCGTACCATCAAGCTGTACAAAAAAGAATTCGGCTTCCCCTGCGTCATGGGGACGAGCAATGTTTCCTTCGGCCTCCCCTGCCGCCCCCGCATCAACGCAGCCTTCCTCACCATGGCACTCGCCTGCGGCATGAATGCCCCCATCGTAAATCCGCTCGATCAGGGAGTGAAGGATGCCTTCACCAATGCCAAGCTGCTCCTCGGCTTTGACAAAGGCGCCCTGCACTTCATCCAGGAAGCTCAGGATGCCCCGGCCGCGTCAGCCACGGCTCTGCCTGTGCAAAACCTCCCGCCACTTGCCCAGGTGAAGGCCGCCGTGAAGCAGGGCGAAAAAGAGGAAGCGGCGAGTGCGGTAAAGCGTGCCATCGAAGCCGGGCTCTCATCGGAAGAGATCATCCAGAGCGGCCTCACCGCTGCCATGACCGAGATCGGTGACGGCTACGGCGCAGGGAAAGTCTTCCTCCCGCAGGTCATGATGAGCGCCGAAGCCATGCAGGCCGCCTTCAAGGTCATCAAGGAAATGCTCCCCGAAGCCGCCACGGCTGCCAAAGGTACACTGATCCTTGGCACCGTGCAGGGCGACATCCACGACCTCGGCAAGAATATCGTCTCTGCCCTTCTTGAAAACAGCGGCTACCGCGTCATCGACCTCGGCAAGGACGTCGCCCCCGAAGCCTTCCTCTCCGCCATCGAAGAACACCACGCGGATCTCGTCGGCCTCTGCTCCCTCATGACCACCACCCTTCCGGAGCTCGAAAAGACCGTTTCCCTCGTCAAAGAGAAATGCCCCGCCGTCTCCATCCTGACAGGAGGCGCCGTCGTCACGAAAGACTACGCCACCTCCATCGGTGCTGATGCCTACTGCAAAGACGGCATCGCTGCCATCAAAGAAGCCGATCGTATGATGGAGAAATAGTCGGAGGGGCAGCCCGTGGAGCGTGCCGTCCCTTGATCGTGTATGAAAGCCTTGCTTGCATGAGACATGCAAAATGGTGGTGCCATGAGCTGACATTTCAATGACTAGTCACTCGAGGCATCTGATCCCTAATCCCTAGCTGCCAATTTTCCGAAAGGAGTCCCCTATGTCCACATTAAAAGAGAAAAACCAGAATCACATCTTCACCATCACGACCGAGCTGGATCCGCCGAAAAGTGCCTCCTCCGCTGTCACGGAAGAGCAGGCGCAGAAAGTCGCTCCCTACGTCGACGCAGTCAATATCGCTGACTGCCCCATGGCAAAAATGCGTATGAGCCCGATCGCCCTCTCCTGCATCATCCAGCAGAAGTACCAGGTCGAGTCCATCTTCCATCTGACCTGCCGCGACAGAAATGTCATCGGCCTCCAGGCGGAACTTCTGGGAGCAGCCGCACTCGGCGTACATAACATTCTCACCCTCACCGGTGATCCTCCCAAGATCGGTGACCATCCGAATGCCAAGGGTGTCTTTGAAATCGACTCCACCGGCCTTATCCAGATCGCCAGCTGCCTGAACAGCGGTCACGATATCGAAGGACATGACCTTGGCGCAGCTACAGATTTCTACATCGGTACCACAGGAAATCCCGGCACCGATGACCTCGATGCAGAGATCAAACGATTGGAGGGCAAGAAAAAAGCAGGAGCTCAATTCATCCAGACCCAGCCGATTTATGATATCAAGCAGGCAGAAGACTTCCTCGCCTGTGCCAAAGACCTGGATCTTCCCATCCTCTTCGGTATCGTCCCGCTGAAAAGCTTCAAGATGGCAAACTATCTGAATGACAAGGTCCCGGGCATCACCATCCCAAAGAAAGTCCTTTCGCAGATGGAAACAGGCGGCCGCGAGACCGGTCTTGCGATCTCCAAAGAGATCGTCACCGCCCTGCGCGAGATCCACGCTGCCGGCGCTCATCTCATGCCGGTCAATGACATCGATGCCATCCCGTATATCGTAGGAGATTAGGGACTGTGACTAGTGACTAGTATTGCGTTTTCTAAATCAAATGAGGGGGGATGGGGGCGCTATATGAATGGTGTGCCCCTTCCAGCACTTCTCACTTCTCACTACGTCCAGAAATTAACAAATCACTATACTGGTGACTGTTGACTGGTTTCTCATACAATGCACGAAAAAAGGCGATGTGAGATAACGATCATCTCATTTTCGCGTTCCATCTGCCGCGGGGACTTGCAGCTCTCATAGGAGTGACCGGGAAACCTTATCCCAGCTGTCTTTCATGCCATAGTCACCCTATCCGCCCCTGCGGGGCACCTTCCCCTAGAGGGGAAGGCTGCGATACGAGAATACCACCTTCTAAAAAAGGCGGCGAAGCCGCCACCTGAACCCTGAACCAAATGAAAGCAAAGTAAAAAGGGGGCTGTGAAGAAATGAGGATTCATTTCTTCACAGCCCCTTTTGATTTTCCCATCAATGCTTACGCTTTTTCGTATACCACCAAATGCCGCCGTAGATGACAGCGACAGCGATGATGATGATCGTCAGGCGCAGCGAATTATCTCCGAAATTCACCACATCATGCCCTAGAATGACTTCGAGAGCCACAGAGGGAAATTTCCCGATGAGACAGCCCAGCGCGTAGTGGTAAAAGGACATATTCGAAAGAGCGCCCACCGCTGTAACGAGGCCATTCGGCATATAGGGGATCGCGCGCGCGATCGCCATCGCCTGCCAGGAATCATAGGAGTCGAGCTTCGTCAGCATCTTGCTCTGCGCGATCACATGCTTCGCCATCCCGCGGAAGAGTGTACGCATCATGTAGAAGGAGATGATGACACCCACCGTTTCTGCCAGCCAGGAAATGATCGTCCCCCAGAAGAGACCGAAGATAAGCCCATTCGCGGTCGAAATGAAGATGGAAGGAAGGAATCCGACCACATTGATCACGACATCGATGAAGAAACTCATGAAGGCTGCATACACACCGAAGGTCTTGAGGTAGGCAATGGTACCTTTGAGATCCCCGTCCATGGAGAGCTGGTAGATCGTCGGGTAGAAAGAGGGATCTACAAAGTGCACACCCACCAGTACGAGCAGCAGCACCACAAAGAGCGTGATACGGAAACGCCGCTCCGCTCTTTCATCCCCATTTCTTTGTATCATAGCATTAGACCTCTTTTGGTTATTTGTTATTGGCTGTCGGCTTGGCACGAGCGATCCCCCTTCCCTCAGAGGAAGGCTAAGCGGAGTGGCGCTTCACACCCTTTTATTTAAGGAAACGCTGATTAAATCGCAGAGTCGGATTTCATATGGATTTTTATACATAGCTTCGTCATCATCTTCCTTAAATAGCTCGCTATTCGCGTCAGATGAGTCCTTGCTCTGCATAAAAATCCAAGAATGAAATCAGACAACGATTTAATCAGTGTTTCCTTAGGGCGTTACCCGAAGATGGCACTCTTTCTGTTCGCCAGTCACTCCTGATCCCCAGCTACCAGTCACTAGCCACTAGTCCTTCTCACAAATCTCGTCCACATACCTTTCGATCGACTCTGCCATTTCCGTGCGATCGACCACATCTGTGAATCGTTTCTCTCTGCTTTCAAGCTCGCCGAGCTGTCTGGGGATCGCGATGCCCGTCTTTTCTGCGATCATACGAAGGGTATCATACGGATCATCCTTCGGCGCAAGGCCGAGTGACTTTGCCACGATACCGGGGAATTTATAGGGATGCGCCGTAGAGACGATAACGGTATGGGTATGACGCGGGATCTCTCCCTTTCTCTTCATCTCATCATAGACTGCATAAGCGACAGCCGTATGCGGATCCATGAGGTAGTCATACTTATCGTAGACATTCGTCATCGCTTCTTCCATGGCCTTTGGCGATGCCCAGCCGCCCTTCATCTCGCCAGTGACCTTTTCCATGGCCTCTTTCGAGAGGGAGTAAATGCCGGTGTCTTTCAGCGCCTGCATATCGGCAGCCACAGTTTCCTTCGAGCCGGTCATGAAGTACAGGAAGCGCTCAAAATTCGAAGAAATCAGGATATCCATCGACGGAGCTTCGGTCAGGTGGAAGTCACGGTTGATATCGTAGGTACCCGTCTTGAAGAAATCGGCAAGGACCTTGTTTTCATTGGAGGCGCAGATGAGCTCGCCGATCGGCGTACCGATCTGTTTGGCGATCCATGCCGCCAGGATGTTACCGAAATTCCCTGTCGGAACGACGACATTGAAGGTCTCCTTCGGCCCGATGGAGTTCTGCTTCAAAAGCGAGAGCCACATCCAGACATAGTACACCACCTGCGGGAAAAGGCGTCCGATATTGATAGAGTTCGCACTGGAGAAAAGCACGCCCTTCTCTGCAGATCTCTCGCGCAGCGCACTGCTGAAGACTTTTTTCAGCGTGCTCTGCGCGTCATCGAAATTACCTTCGATGCCGACGACCTTCACATTATCTCCGAGCTGCTTCTGCATCTGATCCTGCTGCAGCGGGCTGACACCGTGAGACGGGTAGAAGACCATGATGTGTACCCCCGGCACGTCGCGGAAGCCTTCCAGCGCCGCTTTGCCGGTATCTCCGGAGGTCGCAGTCAGGATCAGCACCTCCTTGCCATCCTTCTGCTGCTTCTTGGCATACACCAGAAGGTACGGGAAGAGAGAGAGGGCAAGATCTTTGAATGCACAGGTCCTGCCATGGAACATCTCTGCCATGGAGAAGGACTCCGACATCGTCTTCACCGGCACGATCTCCGGTGTCTCGAATGTCCCGGTGTATGCATCATGCGTCAGTTTCTTCATATCCTCTTCCGGGATATCGGTGAAGAAATGGGACAGCACATAAGCCGCCAGCTCTTCGTAGGAAAGATGCATCAGATCATCAGCTGCCAGAAAAGGCGCTGGCAGCTCCGATGGCACATAGAGCCCGCCGTCACTCGCCAGTCCTTTCACCAGCGCTTCCAGTGCGGTCACGGTCTCACTGCTTCTTGTACTTCTATATTTCATAGGACACCTCCATCGAGATAAACTTAGCTTTATTGTAACATAGACGAGAATGGGATGCTACAAATTTAGGGGTTTAGGAAGGCGTCGAACCTGACAGTCTGCTTTCCCGGTAAGAGGGAAAGAGCTTAGCCTGCACGCAAATACTCGCAGCACTTTCGGATTTTTATGCACAGTGTCTTCTCCATTGCGCCCGTTCCAATAAAAAATCCCAAGACCGAAGTCTTGGGATTTTCCGCTTTTGATTAGTCAGCGCTGAAAGGAAGAAGAGCGATAGCTCTTGCTCTCTTGATAGCGAGATTGATCTTACGCTGATGTTTAGCGCATGTGCCAGTTACGCGGCGAGGAAGGATCTTACCTCTTTCGGAAACGAAACGGCGAAGTGCGGCAATGTTTTTGTAATCAATGGTGTCTACGTGATCTACGCAGCACTGGCAGACCTTTCTTCTCGGTCTTCTTACTCTATCTCTTCTGATCATGCTAGTTTATCCTCCAAAATCAATGTATCTCAGAACGGAATGTCTTCATCCTTGGAAGCCTGTCCGAACTGACCAAAACTGCTTTTCGGCTGGCTCTGTGGTTGGCTCTGACCGAACTGGGAAGCCCCGTTATTGAAGCCGCCATTGTTTCCGCCGTAGCCATTATTGCCATTATAGCCATTATTTCCGCCGAAAGCATTGCCCAAAGGCTGCTGCTGGGAATGCGAGAATCCGCCGATCGGAAGTGCTACGAAATTCGCAGTCACTTCGCTGACCCATCTTCTCTGTCCGTCTGGTGTATCGTAGGAACGAGTAGTAAAACGGCCTTCCACGAAAACGCGGTTGCCTTTTTTCAGCTGATTTCCTACAGCTTCCGCCAGATTTCCCCAAGCCACAACGTTAATCCAGTCTGTGATCTCTCTCTGTTCACCCTGAGGCGTTGTAAAAGAACGATTCACTGCCACGGTAAAAGATGCCATAGCGCGGCCGGTCTTTGTTGCACGGACGACCGGATCTCGTGCCAGATTACCCATAACTTGAACTGAATTCATTGTGCTACCTCTTAGTCATCCTGTTTTACAATGATGTGACGGATAATTTCTTCATGAATTTTGATAACGCGGTCAAGTTCTTTGATCTCTGCCGGGTCAGCCTGGAAATCTACTACTACGTAGTAGCCTTCGCTCTGGTGTCTGACTTCGTAGGCAAGATGACGTTTGCCCCATTCATCAACTTTGTCAACGGTACCACCGATTCTGGTGATGGTGTCCTGTACCAGTTTGACAGCAGCTTTGATGACTTCATCATTAGCTGCATTCACAATGAACATAACTTCATACTTTTTCACGAAATTCGCCTCCTTTTTGGACTTATGTCCCATGCTCTCCATGGGAAGAGAAGTTGCCTGCATCAAAGCAAGCTTTTATATTATAACGGATGGAAAGAGGAAATGCAAGGGAATTTTTATTGAAAATTGGATCCGGATGCAGCGATGCCGCCACACCACGGAAGCATTTATTTCCCTATCCCATACACTTCCATCGCATTCCGCTTCGTCTGCTCTGCGATCTCTTCCGCCGATACCCCCTTGAGACGGGCGATCTCTTCCGCCACAAAGCGGACGTTGGACGGATCGTTTCGCTTCCCGCGGAAGGGCGGCGGGGTGAGGTAAGGACTGTCCGTTTCTATGAGGAGCCGATCCATCGGTATCTCTTTGGCGACTTCCTTGAGCTTCAGGCTCTTTGGAAAAACGACAGGCCCTGCAAAGGAGATGTAGAAGCCGAGCTTCATGAGTTCCTTCGCTGTCTCCAGACTCCCTGAAAAGCAGTGGAGGATCCCCCGCAGATTTCCTCCCTGATGTGCTTTCAGGATAGAGAGCGTATCTCCATGGGCGTCCCGGTCATGGATGAGGATGGGAAGGTCAAGCTCTTTGGCAAGCTCGATCTGGCGGGCAAACCAGTATTTCTGCGTTTCCTTATCCGTGTAGAGATAGTAATAGTCCAGCCCGATCTCCCCCACCGCTTTCACCTTGTCATGCGTCCGGGCAAGCGCACCAATGGCTGCGAGAGCCTCCTCCGTCGCATCCTTTGTCACCTGCGGATGGATGCCGACTGCTGCATATAGAGAAGGGTGGCTCTCTGCGAGAGCCACCGCTTTTTCACTGGTTACAAGGTCCTCGGAAGGGATGACCACGTAGTCCAGCGTCTCGAATATGTGATGGATGACCTCTTCCCTGTCACAGTCAAAGGCTTTGTCGTACAGGTGCGCATGGGTATCGAAGAGCCCCATCATTTCACCCGGCTGCCGGCAGGCATATCGACGAAAGGCACCTTGAGGCTTCCATCCTTCGACGCAGCAAGGATCATTCCCTGCGACTCGATCCCCATGAGCTTTGCCGGCTTCAGGTTCGACACAAAGATGACGTGCTTACCGATGAGCTCTTCCGGCTGATAGTATTCGGAGATCCCGCTCACGACGGTGCGCGTCTCTCCATCGCCCAGAGATACGGTCATCTTGATGAGCTTCTTGGATTTTTCCACCTTTTCCGCCGTCAGGATTTCTGCTACGCGAAGGTCTGTCTTGAAGAAATCATCAATGGAGATCGCTTCCTTCTTTTCTTCCTTCTTCGGCTGTTTCTTCTCTACTTTCTTCGGTGCGGGTGCTTCCTCATCCTTTTCGATCTCAATGCGCGGGAAGAGCTGCGGTCCTTTATTGATATGAGTGCCGTCAGCAATGCCACCCCAGACGAGGTCTTTGTAGTCTGCATCCTTGAAGTCGGTAAGTCCCAGCTGGTTCCAGATCTTTTCAGACGCGATCGGGATGACCGGCTCTGCCATCAAAGAGACGAAGCGCATGCCTTCACAGAGATGATAAAGGACAGCATCGAGAAGCGGTGCCTTGGCCTCATCCTTAGCCAGTGCCCATGGCATGGTCACATCGACATATTTATTGAGCGCACGGACAAAGGTCCATACCGCTTTCAGTGCATCGTTGATCTTCCAGCCATTCATGCCTGCGCGGAATGCAGAAAGCGTCTCGGCTGCTTTGTCTTCGATCTCCTTCGAAGCAGCTGCCACCGTCTCATCAGAAGAAGCATCGCCCTTGGTCAGGACGCCATTTCTGTATTTTTCCACCATGGAAAGAGAGCGGTACAGGAGATTCCCGAGATCATTCGACAGGTCGGAATTGATACGTCCGATCAGTCTGTCGCGGCTGAAATTGCCGTCCTGCCCAAGCTGGATATCATTGAGAAGGTAGTATCGGATCGCATCAGAGCCAAATTCCTGCAGAAGCGGGATCGGATCGACGACATTGCCCTTGGACTTGGACATTTTCTCTCCGTCTACGATGAGCCAGCCGTGGCCGTAGACCATCTTCGGCAGCTCGATGCCAAGGCTCATCAGCATGATCGGCCAGATGATGGTATGGAAACGGACGATCTCCTTGCCCACCAGATGCACGTCTGCCGGCCAGAACTTCTTGAATTTTTCCGGATCGTCGACGATGCCCGCCGCGGTCAGGTAATTGACCAGTGCATCAAACCAGACATACACGACATGCTTGGGGTCAAACGGTACCTTGATGCCCCAGGAGAAGCTCGTGCGGGAGACGCAGAGGTCTTCCAGCCCGCTCTTGACGAACTGGATCATTTCATTGCGGCGGGATTCCGGCTGAATGAAGCCCGGATTCTCTTCCACATATTTCATCCAGCGATCCGCATACTTGGACATTTTGAAGAAATACGCTTCTTCACTGACTCTCTGCAGCGGACGGCCGCAGTCCGGACAGGTGTGATTCTCATCCAGCTTATTTTCCGGCCAGAAGGATTCGCATGGCACGCAGTACCAGCCTTCATACTTGCCCTTGTAAATATCGCCCTTATCATAGGAGCGCTGGAAGAGCATCTGTACGACCTTTTCATGACGTTTCTGGGTGGTGCGGATGAAGTCATCATTGGAAATATTGAGTTCTTTCCAAAGCTGCTGGAACATGCCTACGATCTTATCCGTGTACTCGATTGGCGTGACACCGGCTTCCTCTGCCTTCTGCTCGATCTTCTGTCCGTGCTCATCCGATCCGGTCAGGAAAAAGACATCATAGCCGTCAAGACGCTTGAAACGAGCCATGCTGTCAGCGATGGATGTGCAGTATGTATGCCCGATGTGCAGCTTCGCGCTGGGGTAGTAAATCGGCGTGGTGATATAGTATTTCGGTTTGTCGTTCATTCAGATTCCTCCTGCCTCTATTGGTCAAACGAAAGCATTTCGTTTTGTATGCATATTTAAATTATTATACCGCTTATGTAGGGAAATGGAAAGAAAATAAAAGTTGTAGGGTTCAAGGTTCAGGGTTGTGGTGCGGCGCATAATCATATAGAAGCGCCGCGAAGTTTAAATAGTGGCGATGCCCGAATGTGGTATTCAAGTCACCAGTCGCAAGGAATTAGTAGCTAGGGATTTGTAGCTAGGGATTAGGTTTGCGATACGGGAAAAGCGCTAGTTTCAAACCTCCGCGGCACTTTCATAATTTTACGCGCCGCAGAGTATAAATAGTAGCGATGCCCGAATGTGGTATTCAAGTCACCAGTCACTTGAGACTCCTAATCCCTAGCCACTAGCTACCAGTCACTAGTCCCCATTTTTGAGCAAGTACTGATATACGTCTCGCCGTCCCATATGAAACTTTGCCGCGATCTTTCTCGCTGCTTCTTTCTGCGGAAGTGTCTTTGCCAGCTCCAATGCTTCTGCCTCCCAGGAAGCTTCTTCCTCTTCCCCTTCTGCCATATCCTCATTCCAGCCCTCGACGAGGATGACGTATTCACCTCTAGGGTCATTTTCATCCAGCTCGGCGCGGAGCTCCTTCAGCGTTCCCCGCCGGAAGGTCTCGAATTTCTTCGTGAGCTCTCTTGCCGTCACGGCCTGTCTGTCTCCGAGATATTTGATGAGCGTATCCAGCGTTTCCTTCAAGCGATGCGGCGCTTCGTAGAAAATGAGCGTCACAGGCACACGGCTCATATCCATCAGAAGCTTCTTCTGCTTCGCGGTGATTTTCGGCAGAAATCCGATGAAAGCAAACTGTCTGGCATCGAGGCCCGATGCCACAAGTGCCGTCAGTGCGGCATTCGGCCCCGGGAGCGGCACGATAGGGAGATCTTCTGCAAGTGCCAGACGCACCAGATCTGCCCCGGGGTCAGAGATGACCGGCATCCCGGCATCACTCACCTGCGCGACCGACTGTCCATCGAGCAGCTTTTCGATGAGCTTCGGCCCTGCTTCTTTTTTATTATGTTCATGGTAGGATACGACATGACCCGCGATGCCCAGATGATCCAGCAGGATCCGGGTATGACGGGTATCCTCCGCCGCGATGATGTCCGCCTGTTTCAGTGTCTCCACCGCTCTTTCGGTGATATCCTCCAGATTTCCGATCGGTGTCGGCACCAGGTACAGGGTGCCAGGATTGATTTCACTCATGGAATGGCTCCTTTCAGTAGAAATTGGGAGAAGTTCAAGGTTCAGGGTTAGCCCGTGGGACGGGGCGCCCTTTGATTGCGGATGAAAGAGGGAGGCGGGTGCTATGGGTTCAGTGGGGTTGGTGCGGCGCATCATCATATGGAAGCGCCGCGAAGTTTTAAAATATACGTTATTCGCAAAAGATGAGAAACCTGTGAACTTTTTGAACCTTCAGAACCCGCTTACCCTTTGAAGATTCGCATAAAGGGTAGATTGTTCTTTCTGCTTTCAAACTTAGCCCTCATTCATTTCCCATATATCTCCAGCACTTCATCCGTATACGATCCGTCTCGGTTATGCAGGAGGAGCGGCGGCTCTACCGTAAGCTCCGGATTTCCTCCATACTTCCACTCGATGAGGACTCGCACCGCGGTATGGCCTTTTCTGGCGTAAATGAAACGCATTCGCTTCGGCTCCATGCGATACGACCGTCCGATGGCTATGAGATCAGCCGTGCGATCGGCACGATGCACCATCGCGAGGCGGCCGCCGTATTTCAAAAGATACTGCGCTGTCTTGAAAACGTCTTTGAGCGATGCATTCATCTCATAGCTCGCACTGGCGACCCCCTCTAGCATGCTCATCTTCCCCGTCCCCATTTCGCGATAGGGGGGATTTGCCAGCACCAACGAAAAAGAGCCGGAAGGAAACCTTTCATTCACCTTCCGGTAATCACACTCGACCACATGGATCTGGTCCTCTTTCCCATTCCCCGCTATATTGCGGCGCGCGAGATCTGCCATGACGGGATTCACCTCAAAGGCCGTGATATCCCTTCCGCCCAAAGCCGAGACGAGGAGAGAGATGACGCCCGTCCCCGTCCCGAGGTCTGCGATCCGATCCTTCGCCTTCGGTTTCACATAGTGCGCGAGCAGTACGGAGTCCACCGAGAAGCAGAACTGATCCGGCCGCTGGATGAGACGCATGCCATCCCGTACCAGATCATCGAGCCGCTCGCCATCCTTCAGTGTCCACTCAGTCATTTTCCACCTGCTCTACCACATCCCAGGAAAGCGTCTTCGTCTTCTGTCCATCAAGCTGCACCTTGACCGTATGCTTCTGTGAATTCACATACAGCACCTGTCCCATGCCTTCATCCGTGATGACCTTCATGCCGACGCGGAACTGTTTTCCCTTCTGCTGCATCGCACAGCACTTCTTCCTGCGGCTGTTATCCCCCGTGTACTGGTCATTTTCATAACGCAGGCAGCACATAAGACGCCCGCAGACGCCGGAAATCTTCGTCGGATTCAGCGACAGTCCCTGATTCTTTGCCATCTTGATCGACACCGGAGCGAAATCTCCGAGGAACGTCGCGCAGCACAGCGGCCGTCCGCACGAGCCGATCCCCGAGACCTGCTTCGCTTCATCACGTACCCCCACCTGACGAAGCTCGATGCGCGTATGGAAGACCGCAGCCAGCTCCTTCACCAGTTCCCTGAAATCGACACGCCCATCTGAGGTGAAGAAGAAAACGATCTTATTTCTATCAAATGTATACTCTGCCCGCAAGAGCTTCATCGGCACCTTGAACTTCTCGATTTTCTGGAGACAGATATCGAAAGCCGATTTCTCCCTCGCCTTATTTCGCTCCAGCTGCGCCATATCCTTGATCGTCGCCCTGCGGATGACCGGCTTCATCGGATTCTCCTCATCCTTCTCCGCCTCAGTCGGCATCGTCACTACATAGCCATACTCCAGCCCGCGCGACGTCTCCACGATGACCCCGTCATCCAAGTGAAGCTCCAGGTCATTGCCATCGAAATAATATATTTTCCCTGCCGGTTTGAACCGGACACCTACGATCTGCTCCATTTCTGGCTGCCTTTCTGTATATGTTCCAAACTGATGAGAATATAATCCCATACATTTTTACTATTGATATATCGGGAAACCGCCGTTTCTGCCGTTTGCAGCACGCTCATCGCTTCCTCGCCCCGGCCGCAGTCCCAGAAAGAAGCGAGAGAAGCCTCGCGTCCCACGACCGACCCGCAGCGGGAAAGAGAAGCATCCCCTGTCTCTGCGATCACCATGATATCACGCCCCACCAAACGGATCCAGCGAAGCCGCCGCAGGAAATTCTTCCTCTCCCCCAACTCCATAGCGGAGAGTGTCGCAAAAGGCATCGCATCATGCGTCAGGATATTCCAGAAATCCATCGCTGACTGCGGCTCTGCCTCTCCCTTTTCATCACAGACCTCCAGCGTGATCCCCGGATTTCCTTCCGAAAGCTGGAAGAGCACCTTCGCATCCATTCCCTTCGGGAAATGATACTTCTTCGGATCCGACGCCATGAGCGAGAGATAGTCTCCCTCCGACAGAGGCAGGAAGGCAAACCGCTCACCACGGGAAATGATGGTCGGAAGCAGCGCGTGAAGATCATGCGTGATGAGGATGAAATGGATATTTCCCTCCGGCTCCTCTAAGGTCTTCAGGAGCGAATTTGCCACCGGATCCATCATCGTCTGCGCTTCATCGATGATGCACACATGCACCGTCTCATCGAATGTTGCCATCGCGTCCAGAAACAGGCGGAACTGCTCGATCTTGAGCTCCATCCCCATCGGACGAAGATACCAGACCTGATGATCCGCAAAGGTCACGACCGGCTCCTTGCCGGAAGACTCCCGCTGCCAGAGACGGATCTCCTCCCAGAGCTTTCCTGACTTCCCCGTCAGCACCCCTGCAAGGTCAAAAGCAGCTGTCGTCTTTCCGAGGCCCTCATCGCCATACAGGATCATCGTATGCGGCAGCCGCCTCTCCTCGAGAAGCCGCTTCCACTCCTTCTTCACTTTTTCCTGTCCATAGACATGAGGTAGGAAATCCGTCATCGCCCGCTCCTTATAAAATATCCTAAAAATTCACATTCTATTGTATCATGCGAGGCGCGATGGTGCAAAAATTTCATGCACAGAGAAAGAAGAAGTCTCCTTAGTCGCTTTCTTCAAAAAGAAAAACCGATGCATCTCTCTTTTACGAAAAACACATCGGTTCTTTGCATTCATTTTTATAGCGTGGTTTTATGGTTGCATCATTCTGGCAGGCTTAGGAAGCCTTGCAGCAATGCACCAGGGAACTGAAACTTTTTCTCCGTCCCTCCAAACAATACGATAATCAAGCCGCCTCGGATTTCTTTTACCGTCCCCATGCCGAATGCTTTATGCCGAAGCTGACCGCCAACCACAACACAGGACAAATCCACCTGCGTGTGTGGTGCAGGTTCTGCCGGTTTTGGCACTGGCGGGGTGCAGCGCGGCTTTTCTAAATGCCGCCGATACGCAGCTGGTTTTTCTGCAACCTGCTTTTCCTTTTTGGACGGATCCATATCCCTGACAGCTTCTGCAAAATTCAGAAAGGGCTTTTTCGGCAAGTCATCCGCCGAAGAAATCGATGTTTCCATCGAAGCCTGCTGCAGAGCGAACATACTGTTATAGTCAGCATCCGAGATCACCGTATCCCAACCGCCACGGTTTTCACCCGCATGCCGGTCAATGCCGGTATAGCTCAAGCTGGCATCTTCGTATCTCTTGAACTTGTAAACGGCATCATTCATCAGCGAATCATTGAACACGCCGAGAGATACCAGCAACTCGAAATCTTTGACATCCAGCCCCGTTACTTTTTTGAAAAGCCCCGGCTCCAGCTGTGTGATGACATCCTTCAGGCATCGTTCTCGATAATCGGTCAAGTACATGAAAACGGGAATACGGGTAGCAAACTTAATCAGCTTTTCCTGAATCTGTTTGCGTTTTGATTTATACTCTTTTTCTTCCTCGCTCAGCTCCTTTTTCTCTTTTGGCGTGAGTTTTTCTGTGCCCTCTTTCTTTGCCTTTTTTACGGCTTCGGACTTGTTGATAATGGTCTTTATATCCTCGTTCAGACTACGGAAACCTTCAATTTTCATCAGAGCATCCATCGCCGCCGGATTAGCCATCAAACGGGAAAGGGTATCATTATCCACATTGACAAGCAGCGCACTTTCCCATCGTTTGGCAAGCAAGGTGGCCGATGTGCCTGCCATAGCGATGTCCAGTACCTCCCCTGCATCAATCTGCCGCATGGTACTGCCATCATAGGCAATGACCGGAAGAAAATTGATGAACTCCGCCACTTTCTTTTCCGGATTGCCTTCGTCAATGTTCAAGCGGCAGCTGTAATCGGAAATCTGTTTGAGCGCTCGGTCAAGAGCAAAGTCAAACACATAGCATTCCTTTTTGACGATTTCTTTTTTGCCGCCGTCCGTTGTGATTTCCCAGGGGCTTTGCACACGAAACGCCGCCTGAAAATAGGTTTCCGGGCTGGACAGATTGCGCAGCATAAAAATGCCTGTCCATGGCTTGACTGTAACGCCCGTTGTCAGCTTACCGCAGGAGAGGGTGATGGTCTTGCTTTCCAATGGGTCACGCATGGATTTTTGCACCGGCTCCAGAGCCGCTGCACCGATTCCGGCACTCGTCCCTGCACAGACATTGATGGTGTAATCATGATAGAACGCATTCTGCTTCTGCATCAGCAGATTTTTCATCGCACAGCAGGAAGCTACATTGGGGAGAAACCAAAGTGTATGCTGCAAGACATTCAGCAGACGTACATCGGCATACGGCATGGCGGGTTTCTTAGCACCCAGTTTCAAATCATCCACACTGGTTTCCAGATAAGCCCCCCGAATGAGATCCAGCCACTTCTGCACCTCATTTTCATAGACAAAGCAAGCGTCCGTCCCTTTGCCTTTGGCTGAGAAAAACACATTCAGGTCAAACTCGTTGAACTCTCCCTGCATAGCGATCTGACGGATACTGTCCGGGATGCGGTAAGTCATCATCACCATGCGGGGCAGTGCGGCATAAGGATTATTGTCACCTTTCCAATGTTCCTTTGCCCGCTGTTCATCCGAGTATGTCCAGTTGTAAATCTGATCCTCGATAAATTCACCGGAATTCAGCGCCCGAAACGGCGTACCGGACAGATACAGATAGTACATGGTTGTGATGGGGAGGAACGTTTCATCGTAGGCGTTGCCACGGTCATACGTATCCATATCCTCACTGTCGTAGCTGTCCTCGTCCTCCTGCTCAAACAGCTTTTTGGCGGTATCTTTCCATGCTCCGAAGTGGTACTCATCAAAGATCACCAAATCCCAGTTGGTGGCATGTACCCACTCATTTTTTGCCTTGATGCCGCCGGTTTCCCTATTCACTCCCAGATAATCCTGAAAAGAGCCAAAGCAGACGATAGGGCGGGACTTGTCCGCTGTTTCATAGGTCAATTCTGTGTTGCGGCTGATAAACTGCCAGCCTTCAAAATCAATGTGGCTGTTCAAGTCCTCCTGCCACGCACTGACCACAGCCGGCTTGAAGGTCAGAATCAGAATCCGCTTGAATCCCATTTTCTTTGCCAGCTCATAGGACGCAAAGGTTTTGCCGAAGCGCATTTTGCAGTTCCACAAAAACTTGGGATAGCGTGTAGAGTCCTCCTCATAAGCACTCTGAAAATAAGCGGCGGTTTTGTCCACGGCTTCCTGCTGTTCCGGGCGCATGGAAAAACTGTTGACTCGATTTTCCGCATTGTCAGTATGGTTTTTGACGGCCAGCACCGCCGCCCGCACATCATCTACGGTACAGCGAAACCATTCGCCGCCCATTCTGGCGATCTGCTTGCGCTCCAACGCGCGGTGAACATCATGGTCTGTGAACGAGGAGCCGTCCGGATACATGGCACTTCCCCGATAGACAATGCGATAGGGAACACTGCCATCCGGTCGTTTGGTGGGATACTGCTGGGCAACACGCTTGTCCACATCAATGGCAGTATAGCCCACCTTCAAAAGCCCTTGATACTGCGGATTGGTGTCCTCGTAGGCATAGATCATTGGGTGGGCACTGGGGCGTTGAGGGAAGAAATCAGTTGCCATTGCCATCACCACCTAACTCCATTGGTCGAATCATACTTTCAATAAAAGCAATTTCCTCCTCAGTCAAGCCATATTTTTCATAAAGTTCTTCATCTGTCCATGGCTTTGAAAAATCTTGCATCGGAACAAACGTGAAGGATGTGCGGGAAATATGAATGGAGGAAACTGCTTGAAGAACCAAAAAACGCACAAATTTTGTTTTAAGGTAGGCTAACAAGTTTTCTGGTTCGGCAATGTTATCATATTCACCAATAACGATGTAGGAGTTTGTACACACTTCATCTGGGTGCATTACTCTCATAGAAGAGGTTAACACTCGAAATTTACCATCTCTGGCAGGTTCTCCAGCGTGTTCTGCACCAATTTGGCTAACCATTACTTTGTATTTGCTGATATACTTCCGATTGCTCACAACGGTTTGATTATCAATATATCCTACACCTCTGCTGGTATATAAAGTTATGTAGTTATTGGTGTCCTTTTGGGGAGCGCCACTAACCTTTGTGGGAATCGCAAAGGGACTGATAGGGCTGACAATATCCTTTAAGAAGCTGTCACTTCTATCTAGAACTTTGCGGATGATATCCACGGCAGAATTATAGCGCACAACCACCGGAAATTCATTGAGGTATCTTGACTCTGTAATGGTTATAGGTCCGTTTACATTGGTAAACTTACAAGGGCTGTTGGCATCTCTCTCCCATAGGAAATAGCAAACACCACCGCTGATACTGTTCTGCGGAAAACAATCCTTTGCATTTGCAAAGTCCACTAAGTTTGTAATGTGAGAATCATTCATCATCGCCTCTCTAAAATTATCAAGGCCTAAGCCGCCAGCAAACCAGCGGGAAGGAATAATCATCGATAAGTAACGAGGGTTTAGCTTCTTTGCTTGTTCAACAAAAAGGTTGTAAATAGGTTTTGCCTGCTTACTGACATTCGTTGTATCTCCAGAAACCGTACTCAACTGATACGGCGGATTGCCGATTATGACATCAAATTTCATCTTGAATATCTCCTCCGGTTTGATCGTATGTATCCACTCATAGGCATGGGTTTCCAGCTCGTCCCCTCGCTCATATTCACTCTTGGACGCACCGCAGAACAGGCACTTGCCGTTCTGCCAGCGGTGCGGGATCCGCTTGTATCGGATGTTGCCGCTGGTGTCCTCAAAAAGCGTGATGGAATACTTGCTATTGGGATACTTGGAACAATACACACTTCTTCGGGAGAGAAGGCTGGTCAGCTCGGTGATTGCAATGCCATACAGCTGCTTGTGAAAAATGTGGTCGATGCGTTTCTGCAAATCCGGGATTTCCTCTTTTAATCCCTCAATCAGGCGTTTGGCGATTTCCCGCAGAAACACCCCGGACTTACAGGCCGGATCGAGAAATGTTGCGCTGCTGTCATGCCACAGTTCTTCCGGCAGCATATCCAGCATCCGGTTTGCCACCTCCGGCGGCGTGAATACCTCATCGTTGGACAGATTCGCCAGACAGGTGAGGACATCCGGATTATACATACTGCTGTAAAAATCACTCATAATCCTGCACCCTCCTGTAATCGGTCAGCGGATATTCCCTGATGGGCGATGGGATAAATGCCTGAACTTCTTCGTCATACTCCCAGCCGATCATGAAAATATTCATCTCTTCCTCGTGTCCGCTCAGAAGCTCATCGAGTGCAAAATCACGGCGCTTCATCTGATTGCCTGTAACAAGGCTCCATTCTGCAAAAACAATGGGGGAACCGTCTGCTTGGAGCATGGTAAGCGCATCTCCGCACAGAATATTTTTGCGCAGGATAAACCGCAGCGCTTCCCGGCACTGTTCATTTGCCCGGGCTTTGGCATTGGCAGTATATTCCTTGTCCCAGATGTCAAATAGCCGCTGGCGGCATTCCTCTACGTTATCCTCCAAAATATCAACTCCGTACAGGCTGGTCATTGCCAGTACCGAGTACCGTTCATAGTCAAAGGGACTTTTCCCATACCGACTTTTTACCACTGCCAACTTCCGGCGGAGAACTTCCGCAAGAAAATTCCCATTCCCGCAGGCTGGCTCCAAAAATCGACTTTCAATCCGTTCTGTTTCCTGTTTTACAAGGTCGCACATGGCTTTTACCTCACGCTCGGCAGTGAATACCTCGCCGTGATCCGCCACACGCTGCCTTGACTTGACCTGTCGTTCTGCCATTTCTTTACACCTCATATATTCATGCGCTTACAGAAAGGCAGCCATCTACAAGATGGTGTACTTTTTCGCAGGGGCATTTTCTGGTGTTTTCAAATGAGGAAAAGAGCGTTTGTTCACAAATTTTGCATGGAAAAAGCCGATGTTCTGTGGTATCATTTTCTTAAAGCTAAAAAGCAGGTATTTTACAGGAAAGTACAGGTTCCTGTAAAAATACCCGCTTACAACAACTTGGCTTTTTCGTAAATCTCCGCACGATAGCGGAAGGTGGAAAGCGGCATCCCACACAACTTGGCAGCAGTTGTTCCGGTGATTTTTCCATTTTTCCATTGCTGATATAGATGATGGAAGTTGTCTGGTAAAGGCGCTGGGGGTCTGCCGAAGCGGACACCTCTTGCTTTGGCGGCGGCAATTCCTTCTGCTTGGCGCTGTCGGATATTGGTGCGCTCGTTTTCTGCCACAAAGGACAAGACTTGCAGCACAATATCGCTGAGGAATGTCCCCATCAGGTCTTTTCCCCGACGGGTATCCAACAGCGGCATATCCAGTACCACCATATCAATCCCTTTTTCCTTCGTCAGTATCCGCCATTGCTCCAGAATCTCAGAATAGTTACGCCCTAGACGGTCGATGCTCTTGATATAGAGCAGATCGTCTTTTTTTAGTTTCCTGACCATTTTCCGATACTGAGGACGTTCAAAATCTTTACCGGATTGCTTATCAATAAACAAATTTTTCTCCGGGATAGAAAGTTCTTTCAGTGCAAGAATCTGCCTGTCCTCATTCTGTTCTCTGGTGCTGACACGGATATATCCATATAAATTTCCCATGACGTTTCCCTCCCTTTTTCCGACCGGGAAAACAGCTCCCGCACCGGATATGTTTCATTTTCTATGGTACTGGATACTTCATGCTCCTGAATAAAAAGACTGTGAAAATGTCGGGTGCAGACCCGGCATTTTCACAGTCATCTCCCTATATCAGGCACTTTCCTTTTCGAGCTATGGCGTCTCCTACAGTCAGGTATGGATCGGCAAAAGGAGGCCATGGAAACGCGTCCATTTCATAAAAAAAACCGCTTTGCGAATGGAATCCATCCGCGAAGCGGTTTCAAATGTCTTACTTAAACTTATCGATGATCTTATCAAGCCATGAGCTCTTTCCTTTATACTGCGCGCAGTCCTCTCCCATGAGGTGGGCGTAGTTCAGGAGGGCTTCCTTCTGCTCTTCCTTCAGGCGCTTTGGTACGGTGACTCTGACTTCCACGTACAGATTGCCCTTCCGGCTGGACTGGAGGTGCGGCATGCCTTCACCAATGATGCGGAATCGGGTACCGCTCTGCGTACCGGCGGGGATCTTGAGCTCAACCTCTTTGTCAAGGGTCTTGACCTTGATAGTGCTGCCAAGAGCTGCGACTGGGAAGGTGATGTCTACGCTCTTGTAGAGATCATCCCCGTCACGCTCGAAGTCCGGATCGTCTTTCACATAGATGTATACGTAGAGATCCCCCTTCGGACCGCCGCGCTTGCCTGGCTCACCCTCGCCGGAGACGCGCATGCGCACACCGGTGTCAGCACCGGCCGGGATATTCACTTCGATGGTCTTTTTCACGCGGATCGTGCCGGTGCCGCGGCATTCGGAGCATTTATTCCGGATGATCTTGCCGCTTCCCTGGCAGTGCTGGCAAGTGATGATATTCACCATCTGTCCGAAAGGACCATTCCTTACCACACGCTGCTGTCCGGTACCGTGGCAGTCGGGGCAGGTCTCAACGGAGGAGCCTGGCTCTGCACCGGTACCGTGACAATGGGTACAGGTATCATTCTTCGGTACGGTGAATTTCTTCTTGATACCGGTCGCTGCTTCGCGAAGGGTGATCTCCATATCATAGCGAAGGTCAGCGCCCTGCTCCGGGCCATTGCTCCGTCTGCGTCCGCCGCCGGTGAACATGTCGAAAATATCACCCATGTCGAAGCCGCCAAAGCCTCCCTGACCACCGAAACCGCCAAAGCCGCCCTGTCCGAAGCCGCCGCCGCTGGCAGCCTGCGTGAAGGCATCGTGTCCGAGCTGGTCATACTGCGCTCTCTTGTCCGCATCGGAGAGAACGTGGTAGGCCTCATTGACTTCCTTGAATTTTTCTTCCGCGACTTTTGGATTGTCTTTATTCAGATCCGGATGGTACTTGCGTGCCAGCCGGCGATATGCTTTCTTTATTTCATCGTCTGAGGCGCTTTTATTGACGCCCAGCACGTCATAGTAATCTCTGCTGTCTGCCATTCTTTTCTATCCTCAAAGAAATTAGGGAAACGCTGATTTAATCGCAGAGTCAGATTTTACAAGAATTTTTATACATAGCTTCGTCATAACCTTCCTTAAATAGCTCCCTATTCGCGTCAGGTGATTCCTCGCTATGCATAAAAATTCAAGAGTACAATCTGATACAATCTGACAACGATTGAATCAGTGTTTCCTTAGAAATGCCTCAAAAGGTCCTGAAGGCTCCGCTCTCTTCCCGTTTTCTGGAAATCCGTAGAACCTTCAGAACCTTCTGAGTTTCTCTATGATGATCCCCTTGCAGGAGATCAATTATTTCTTGTCGTCGTCTACGACCTTGTAATCGGCATCGACTACATTGTCATCGGCTTTCTTGGCACCTGCCTGAGGTCCCTGCTGCGGGCCCTGCTGAGCGCCTGCCTGCTGCTGAGCCTGCGCCTGCTGTGCCTGCTGGTACAGCTTTTCGGTGAGTTCATGCAACGGCTTGGTGAGTGCTTCCGCATCGGCTTTGATCTTCGCGGTGTCATCGCCTTTGAGGCTTTCTTTCAGGGTAGCGATGGCGTCATTGACTTCTTTGACCTTGGCAGCATCTGCTTTGTCGCCGAGTTCTTTGACCGTCTTTTCCGCCTGGTAGATCAGCGCTTCCGCATTGTTCTTGGCTTCGATGCCTTCCTTACGCTTCTTATCTTCTTCTTCATGCGCTTTTGCGTCGTCCTGCATCTTCTGGATCTCTTCATCAGAAAGGCCGGTGGAAGAGGTGATATCGATCTTCTGTTCCTTGCCGGTGCCGAGGTCTTTCGCAGAGACGTGGACGATGCCGTTTGCATCGATGTCGAAGGTGACCTGGATCTGCGGTACGCCCCGTGGAGCCGGCGGGATGTCGGAAAGTTCGAAGCGGCCGAGGGTCTTGTTGTCCGCTGCCATCGGACGTTCGCCCTGCAGGACATGAATGTCTACAGATGGCTGATTGTCAGCTGCGGTGGAGAAGACCTGAGACTTGGAGGTCGGGATGGTGGTATTTCTCTTGATCATGGTCGTGAAGACACCGCCCAGGGTCTCGATACCGAGGGACAGCGGGGTGACATCGAGGAGAAGGACGTCCTTGACTTCGCCTTTGAGGACGCCGGCCTGAACAGCAGCGCCGACAGCGACGGATTCATCTGGGTTCACGCCCTTGGATGGTTCCTTGCCGAATTTATTCTTGATCAGGGTCTGTACTGCCGGGATACGGGAAGAACCGCCGACAAGAAGGACTTTATCGATATCACCGACGGAAAGGCCTGCATCCTTCATCGCAAGGTCGATCGGTTCTACCGTCGCCTGTACGAGGTCTTCGGTGATTCTATCAAATTCTGCGCGGGTCAGGGTCGCATCGAAGTGGACCGGCTGACCATTGGAGTCGATGGTGATGAATGGCAGGTTGATATCCGTGCTCATGACGGAGGATAGCTCGATCTTGGCTTTTTCGCCTGCTTCCTTCAGTCTCTGGTTCGTCATCGGATCACGTTTCAGTTCGAAGCCGTTCTGTGCTTTGAATTTTTCAGCGATCCAGTCCATGACGCGAGCATCGAAATCATCACCGCCGAGATGGCCGTTGCCGTTGGAGGCTTCGACTTCGAAGACGCCATCCGCCAGATTCAGGATGGATACATCGAAAGTGCCGCCGCCGAGGTCATAGACGAGGAAGCGATGTTCTTTGCCGTCTTTGATCTTATCAAGGCCGTAAGCCAGAGAGGATGCGGTCGGTTCGTTGATGATACGAAGGACATTCAGCCCTGCGATCTTGCCGGCATCCTTGGTCGCCTGGCGCTGTGCATCGGTGAAATAAGCCGGGCAGGTGATGACTGCATCGGTGACTTTTTCGCCGAGATAAGCTTCTGCATCGACCTTCAGCTTCTGCAGGATCATCGCAGAAATTTCCTGCGGGGTATAGGATTTGTCATCAATGGTGACTTTGTAGTCGCTGCCCATGTGACGTTTGATGGAAACGATGGTGCGATGCGGGTTCGATACCGCCTGGCGTTTTGCCAGCTGGCCGACCAGACGTTCACCGGTCTTGGAGAAGCCGACAACGGATGGGGTCAGGCGAGAACCTTCCGCATTCGGAATGACGACAGGCTCGCCGCCTTCCATGACGGCAACAACAGAGTTTGTAGTCCCCAGATCGATACCAATAACTTTTGACATTTGAAATGTCCCCTTTCTTTCTATTTGTACTTACGAAATTTTATATAGAGAAATGGAATCGCAGAGCGTCCCATCGGTTAGCCGTTATGCACGACCTGTACCTTCGCTACGCGGAGTACATTGTCCTTGTACAGATACCCTTTCTGGAATACCATGGAAATGGTTTCGTCTTCTTTGTCATCTGCCGGGAGCATCATGACCGCTTCATGGAAATGCGGATCGAAGGTCTTTCCCAGTGCTTCGATCTCCTTCACGCCAAAGCCTTCCATGATCTTGACGAATTGTTTCTGCAGGAGCTCGAAGCCCTGTACATAAGCCGCACCGCCTTCATCTTTTTTCATGTGAGCAAGCGCCAGCTCGAAATTATCCAGCACCGGCAGGAAAGCTTTCAGTGTTTCTGCGGTATGTGTATCCGCAGCTTTCGCTTCCGCTTCTCTGGTGCGGCGGCGGAAATTATCAAAGTCTGCCTGCAGTCTGACGTACTGGGAAAGAGCCGTAGCCAGCTTGGACTCCGCTGCCTCTGCCTTGTTCTTGGCTTCTTCGGCGGTCTTCTTCGCTTCGCCGAGCTGATCCATCAAGTCATCTACGGGAGACGTTTTCTTTTCTTCTTTGGCTTCGGTTTCTTTCATCGGTTCTTCGACGTCGACTTTCTTCTTATCTTCTTTCATCCAGGAGCCTCCTATGTTTTCCCTTTTAATAACAGATCCAGTCGCTGCTGCATGAAGCGCATCATACCGACGATGCGGCTGTATTGCATCCGTGTCGGTCCTAAGACGGCCACGGAGCCGATAACCCGGCCGCCGGATGTGAACTGCGCTCTGACAACGGACAGATCCGAGAGCGACTTCATCGGATTCTCTGTCCCGATATGCACAGCGATAGGCTGATCGGAAGAGGAAAGAAGCATGCTTTCGAGCATGTCTCTCTGCTCTAAGAGATTCAGTATATCCTGCATTTTTTCTACATTTTTAAACTCTGGCTGCTCGATCAGCTGTGAAGCCCCGCCGGCGTAGACCTCTTTCTGCGGGCTCACAGCCCTCTGTAGCGCCTGAAAGACCGACAGATACGGTGTCAGATCCTTCTCTACGTCTCGCTGGAAGGAGAGGATCATCTCTTCATCCGTATGGTCGATCTCCCTGCCATGCAGGAAATGATTCAGCTTATCCGCGAGGAGCTGCATCTCGTCGAAGGAGGATCCTTTGGGAATATCCACCACCGCATTCGATACATCGCCCTGATCCGTCACGACAAGGAGGATCGCCCGCCTGCCATCGAGCGGAAGGAAACGGACATAATTGAATTTCTTCTTCTGTCCCGCAGAAGCCGCGACCGACAGCGTATGCGTCAGTACAGCTACAGCCTTGGCCATGTTCCGGAAAATCTCTTCCTGACGGCTCACATGATCCATCAGCATGTGGTCGATCATGTGCTCTTCTTCCGAAGAGACCGGAGCGGGCTGCATCAGCCAGTCTACATAGAAACGGTATCCTTTGATCGAAGGGATGCGCCCAGCAGAGGTATGCGGCTGCTCAAGATAGCCTTCATCCTCTAAGTCCTGCATCTCATTTCGGATCGTCGCGCTCGATACGCCCAGGTCATACTTTCGTGCGATCGTACGCGAGCCGACCGGTTCGGCCGTGTCTGCATAGTCTTGCACCACCGCCCACAGGACGCGCCGTTTTCTTTCATTCAGTTCATTCACACCATGTCCGGTGCTTTCTTGGTTGATTCTACGTGCCATATGTATCACCTGAATTTATTAGCACTCATTATTCTCGAGTGCTAACTTATGATATTAGAATAGCATTCACCTATGGGAATGTCAAGGATATTTTCGATTTCTTCTGAAAAAACGGGAGTAATGGTTTCAGGGTTCAGGGTTCAGGGTTCAGGTGCGGCGCATAAAAATAAGGAAACGACGCGAATATATATAGACAATGCCCGAAAGTAAGTGGGTATCAGGTTTCCCATTTGGGAGTTCCAAACATCAACCGCTGAGCCGCGAATGACAAAGATTTCTCGCTTGCGCGCGAAATGACGATACGGGAGTCCGATGTCGCCTAGTCTTTTAGTCACCCAATCACTCGAAACTCCTAATCCCTAGCTACTCATCCCTAATCCCTGCTTTCAAACTTCGGGGGTTTGGGGTCAAAGGGTGCGATGCCCGAAGGTTTGCGATGGCAGGTTTCCCTCGTATCGTCAGCCTTCCCCTCTAGGGGAAGGTGCCCCGTAGGGGCGGATAGGGCACAGGCGGTATGAAAGACAGATGAGAAATGCGGAGAAGTGCGCGGCACATGTGGGGAAAGCGTGAGTCCCTGACCGCGAATGACAAAGATTTCTCCCTTACGATCGAAATGACAATACGGGAGTCCGATGTCTCCTAGTCCCTAATCACCAGTCACTTGAAGCATCTAATACCTGCTTTCAAACTTTATGTCCCCCCCTCAAACCGCCCGGCGCGGATTTCTTCTTCCTTACAGAACACGCAAAAAAAGGGGCTGTGAAGAAATGAGAATTCATTTCTTCACAGCCTCTTCTTTTATGTCCTTTTTCACTTCTGGTAGTAAAAAACAAGAGGAAAAGGGCAT
>ERZ1034897.211-NODE-211-length-32979-cov-40.534595_pt1 | contig 32979 bp, 51 predicted proteins | sample MGYA00520629_ERZ1034897 | MGnify/ENA primary metagenome ERZ1034897 (study PRJEB33766, sample SAMN09781789) | gut metagenome | biome: gut microbiome | host: Homo sapiens | place: Madagascar | study: EMG produced TPA metagenomics assembly of the PRJNA485056 data...
CAACAAGGACGCGAGGGGCGTTTTTCCGAGGGGGGGGTCAATCCCACCGCTCCGGCGTCAGAGGCGGCGCAGACGGCGCGTATTGCCGCTGGCTATCCGGATGCAGCTCCTCGTGACAACGCTTGCAGACGGCCTCCAGCTGCCGGGAATCGCCATCGTAGACAGACAGTGCCAGGTCGGGACGATCGCGCAGATGCCTGACATGATGGACGATACTGGCCTTGGAGTACACGCCGCGCCGCTTGCACTCCTGGCACTCGCAGTTATCAACCGCGAGCACCTCCCGGCGCAGCCGCCGCCACTCCGGCCAGGAGTAAAACTCATGCTCCGACCCCGCCTCGAGAAGCCCGCGCAGCTCCGTGAGCCTGCTTGCTGAAATTCCCATGCGCTCCTCCAGTCTTCGTCTCCGGCGTTCCGGCTCGCGGCTATCACCTCGCGGCAAAACAAAAACGCCGGAGACCATGACGCAGCACCAACGTGTGGTGTCTAATCATGGGCTCCGGCGTTCAACGCTCCGGCCTCTTGCTCGATATGCAGGATGATCTCCGTTTTACAGTCCCGGCAGTACACAGGCAGCTCCGTGGCGGATGTGCCGGGCAGCACCCGCAGGAAGTGTCGATTGCGGTTGCACCTGGGACAGGTCAACCACCCATCGCTCCTTGGGGATATTGTACCGTATTCCGATGTGATACGCAAGGGGTTTTCCTCCTTTTCGTGATTTATTCAACTATATCACAAGTTACATTTACTATTTAGTACATACCAAAGCCGCCCTGATGCGGCATGCGCTTCCCGTCTATCACAGTCGGATGCAGAGGATCCTGTTCGATATACCAGCCATACTGATAGTGGCCAAACCCGTTATCCACCGTATACCGACCGCACACACGGCAATCGTCCGGGATCTCAATGCGGCCAGAATCGGACCGGAAGTATTCAGGCGGCGGCAACTGCCGCGCAAGGCTGCGCGACGCCACCCACGTCCTGGCATCGATCGGAATGACAATGCCGTCGCTGCGCTCCTTGCAGTAGTATCTGGCAGTGCGCCGATAGCTGTCAAACGCACCCAGCAGCAGGGGCTGCGACGAGATGATATACCCCTGCTTCCAGAGATCTTCCATGATCATGGGCGGGAAGTCATTGTATCGCACCGTGAGATGCATGTGATATCGATGATCCCCATGGCGCCCCTCGATGAGGTAGACGTAGTCAGGCGTCACGCCGCCATGCCACTTCTTCATCTGGTAAAGCAATCGGCGCCAGCACAATCGGACCTCTGCAAAGCTGGGTGGCAAATGCGCCTCGTCAAAAGTCAGCGTGTAGCTCCATCCATCAAAACCGAAGAGCGCCAGCAATAGCTCCAAGCGATCCATGCGTGTCCGACACACACCGGAGTCCCGAGGCGGGCGAAGAATACGATTCTTCTCCGCCCGCTCGTAAGGACTGTCATACTGGCTGAGCCGCGGACGTATGGCGCGCTGTTCCTTCACCAGCGGACCGGCCCGCTGCCGGACGCAGATCCAGCGTCCTTCACCGTCCATCTTGAGCCTCCACGCAAACCGCTTGCAAGCTGTCAGCCATGACACACTGCGCCGCATCGATTGTTTTGCCCACAGCATCCATCACGAGCACTGCCGTGGATATGGCTCCGTAGACCTTAGGCGGGACGCACGCGGCAGACTCATCCAGATACGCCACGCAGTTCTCAGGGTCATTCCCGCAAAGACATGGCGCATATACGCACGAGTCACAAATTGTAAGCATCTCAGTTAGTGTCATTGTTAGCCCTCCTCCACATAGCACCAGCTCTGTGGTGCGCGCTTGATCTGCAAGCTCTCGTTTCCGCAGGTGCCGTCGTTTTCTCGGTACATAGCGCAGCTCTCGCAGTAGAAGCTGTTCGGGCATGCCCGCCGAAGCTCGCCCAGCTCGCGCGGCGCGTCGTAGATTTTCAGGTCGGAGATATGCCAGCCATAGCCGACCTTTTCGCCAAGATAGTTGCACAACTTTTCTGAGGTCAAACATGTTTCTTTGAGCCGATTGTCGAGCTGCTCCCCACTATCGCCCCAGAATCCGCAGATGTTCACACGGAAAATTGCGTTGCAGATAAACTCGCCAATGACTTTGCCTCCGCCATAAAACTGCGGCCTTGGATAATCCGTTGCAATAAAGTCCTCGTGCGGGTACTTCGGAAGTGTGCAGTAGATGTACACCCTAAACGGCGTCTCCAGCTTCGGGCGGGTCTTTCGCACCTCAATGGTCTTTTCGCCGTTGACGATCTTCTCGCACCACTTGGGCCGGATGCTGATAAGTACAGCCTTACTCATCCTGCGCCACCTCCGCAAGCCTTCAGCTGCACAACGGCTTCAACCTCCCCGGTGTTGAGATATACTGGGATTCCCGATACGGCACCAGTGTAGTTGAAGGACGTGAGCTCGCCCGTTAACCCGCTATACTTGCATTCAACGCCTTCTGCACAGACATCAAAGTGCTGCCCAGACTTCAAGTATACTCGCACAACGATCATGCATTCACCTTCTCCTGCAACACCGCAATCTCCTCGGCGTACCGGGCGCAGCGGTCTACCAGCTCCTCGATCTTGTCGGCAGCGGCACGCTTCATCCAGGAGAAGCAGTCCCCAGCTGTGAGCGCCGGACACCTGCGGCATTCATCGAGTTCGTCGCTCGCACAGCACCGAAGAGCAGTCACCAGATCAGTCGTCTTTGCCATCCTCATCCGCTCCTTTCTTCCGCTCCATCTTGTCCAACGCGGCAGCCACCTCCCGCCAGATCGCCACCGAGAAGCGCTCCCGGTTCAGCATCCGCGCCAGCAACTCCGCGCTGATCACCTTTCCATCCACCTTGCCGCAGGCCGCTGCCAGCGGCGCCAGACTGTTCAGACCATCCTTCTGCCGGTAGGCCGTCAGGCGCTCCAGCGTGTCGCGCTTCAGCTGCGCCGCCGCCGAGACCGAAGAGCCGGCCGCCGAGGCGTCTTCCGGCTACTGCTTCCGCGTGGCCGGGGAGTGGGCGGCAACAGAAGGCGCCTCGGGCAGCTCCTCCGCAGCCGCCAAGGCGCGGCGGGCCAGCACGAGCATTTCAATCTTGTCAAAGCTACCTGCGCCCATGCCGTTATTCAGGACGCCTCGCAGGTAGTTCGCCAGCTCGATGCACTGCGCCCTGGTCAGGTCAACTCTCGTCATGCTGCCGCCCCCCCTCAGAACGTCTCAAGCGCTCCGTCATAGCTGCCGCCGCATCGCCTTCCAAGAAGAAAGAATGCCCCGCGTTCTTGTCCAGATTCACATCCCACACAGGAGAATTCTCCCGGGCCAACATATCCAGCATAACTTGCTTGCAGCCCTTTGCTATCGCAGGGCCGGCGCGGTGGTACAGCTGCGTATACAGCTCGTGAACCATCACACCAATTTCGGCAGTAACCTCCAGCCCACTTCCGGCAAACGTCATGGTGCTTACGCCCTTGTCAATCTTCACGTCAATCATCGTTACCATCCTCCTTTTCCACCTCCGGCAGCGCCAGCCACCGGACGACACGCACCTCGATCTTGTCTCTGCTCTTCCCGAACCGGAACGCCTCACCGTCCCACCGGCAGAGCGAGCGAGATGTCAGCTCGCCGTCGCCGCTCAGGTCGAACTCCGCCACCACGTCACACGGCTCTGCCGGCGTCGTGCCGCCGGGCATCCACGCGGCAAGCGCGACTTGACCGGACACTGCGGCCGTGGAGTTGATCTCGTCCGTCAGACCCAGCAGATAGTCCACGGAGCAGTGCAGCGTCTTGGCGTTCTTGACGAGCTCCGTCGTGCGCCAGGGCGTGAGATCATTTAAGTCCACGTTTCTCGCACCGTCTGGCACATCGCCGCGGGAGATGCCGCGCAGCGCGTCAATGCTAAAACCGCCGCCGTAGCTGCCGGAGATTTTCGCGTCACCCGCCAGACCCGCGGCATCCGCGGCCCGCACGATCCGCTGCGCGACCGCCTGCGCCTTGGTCACGACGGCGCTTCTCTCGCTCTGTTTCTCCCGCTCCGCCTTGGCCTCGGCGCGCGCTTTTGCCTTCTCAAAGGCGGCCTTTGCCGCCGCACACACATCCGGGCACATGCGTCCAGACCAGCCGCCGGGGTTATGCTTACCTCCCGCGCTGCAGGTCAGGCAGCACCTTCGCCCTCCGCAGCGCTCCCAACTGCAGCATGTTAAATCATGGCGAAAGAACTTGTCCTGATGGGTACAGGCCCCGGCGTCTGGGCATCGAAAAGCTGCTGCGTAGTAGCCGTAGCTATTAGACCCCAGCCGCTCTCCCATCTCGCGGATAGCGTTTGCCGTTGGCGTTTTCTTCGGGCAAACCCTCTTGATACGCTCCTGAACCTCCTCGGATAGGCCGGCCAGCGCGTCCGCCGTGTCCTCTGGCAGCGCCCCAGCCTCCCATGCGTCGCGGTAGCACGAGGCCAGCCCCTTCTGGATCTTCTCCAGCCGGGCCAGCTTGCTCCTGCTGATTTTACAAGCCTCCGCCACATGGTCCCGCATCCGGCCGGGGAACTCAAACCCCTCCTCCTGCAGCTGGTAAAGCAGCTCCCGCACCTTCTCCGCCTGATGGGACAGCTCTGCTGCGGTCAAATCGCGGGTGCTGCTGTTGGCGTAGATCAGGCGCAGCTCTCGCAGTGCCGGGGACGCATCACCCTTTTCGCGAATACAGGGCACCTCGCGGAGATCTGTCCGCCCGTCCTCCACCAGCTTGCGGATAGCCGCCACGCGGCGGTGGCCGGAGACGATCACCGCGTGACCATTCTCACCATCCCGCACCCGGATGGGCTGTTGCAGGCCGATGGTGGCGATGTTGGCGGCCAGGTCATCCAGATCGCGGAGCGCATAAAAATTTCCAGGGTCGCTGTCCAGCAGATCCACATCGATGTACTCGATCTGCTCCCGCCCTGTGCCCGACTCGGACACCGGCTGCGCCAGCGTCTTGGCAAACTCGCCCATGTCAAACTTCGCCACGGTCCGCACCTCCTTCCGCCAGATACTCCCAAACCCATGCGCGGTAGTCGGCCGCCGCCGCGCTGCGGGGGCTGTAGTCCATGACCGGCTGCCGGGAAAACGTGCTCTCCGGCACCTTCTCCGTCCGGCGGATCACCGACGTAAACACCGGCAGGCTCAGGCCTCGCAGCAGCGCCTCGCCCTGTCGCACCACCTCGCTGTTGTGCCACTGGCAGATCAGGACTCCGGCCACTCTGATGGCGGGATTGGCAGCGCGTATACTGTTGATCTGCGCCGCCATGTCGCTGACGCCCCAGACGGAGAAGCCGTCCACCACCATGGGGACGACCACCTCGTCCGCCGCCATCAGCGCCGCACAGCTCGCCGCCGTGAAGCCGGGAGGGCAGTCGAAGATCATGTAGTCCATGCCGTCGACCCCCGCCGCGTCACGGTAGTCCCGCAAAGACTTGATGCTGTGGATGCTGCTTTTCAGCGCCCGTACATCCAGCCCGTACAGGGCGCTGGATGCCGGCAGCAGCTGCACAAGGCCGCCGGCGTCCACAGGGATGGTGCTGTCGCTCCATACCGTCCCCGCCACCCCCTGCAGCACATCCGTCACCGTGGCGGTGTGGTCCGAATCCAGATCCGGGAAGTAGAACCGCGTCAGGCTCATCTGCCCGTCGCAGTCCACCAGCACCACCCGCCTGCCGGCGCGCCGCAGGGCGTCCGCCAGATTGATGGCCGTGACGGTTTTCCCCACGCCGCCCTTCAAGTTCATGATCGCTATGGTTTTCATGTTGCTCGTACCTCACTTTTTCGTTTTTCCGCACGGGATGCATTCCCGATACTTGTACCGCCCTATGCTGCGTTCCACCACCGCAAAGCGGCCCTCCGGATGCACCCAGACCACCGGCGCCGCGACGCTGGGCGCCCGCAGCTCCGTGTCCTTGGCGTATCGCAACACGAAGGGAACGTATGTAACCTTGTCGCCGACCTGCATAGGCCCTCCTCTCAGAACGGCACGTCGCCGTCGTCTTTAATTTCGTGGAAGCTGACCTGCGCCGGAAGCGGCGCTGCCTTTGCCACCGGCTTCGGCATAGGCCGGAAGCTCTGGATGCGGCCCTGAAACTGCATCACCTTGTACCAGCCCGCCTGTCCGTCCTTGTTCTTGTCGCATTTCAGGACGCGCGCCCCGGAGCGGTCCTCCGGATCCTCCAGATACAGCAGAAAGATAGCGTCTGCGTCCATGGCGATCTGTCGACTCTCGCGCAGGTCGTACATGGTGGGCGCCTCGTTCTTCTTCCGCCCGGCGTCCGGCGTCAGCTGGGACAGCACCACCGCCGTGATGCCGTGCTCGTGGCTCATCCGCTGCAGGCCGCGGCTGATGGAGCTGACCTCCTCCGGACGGCTCCAGCCCCTCCGTCCGTCCGCTTCAATGAGCTGCAGGTAGTCGATGAATACCACGTCATAGTGCCGGGACAGCGCTACGGACTGTATGTCTGCCACGGTGAAGCCGCTGCACTGCATGATCTGCAGGCCCGTCCTGCTCAGACTGGATGCCGCGTAGGCCAGCTCCTCCCACTCCTTTTCGCCCAGCTTGTTTTGCTTGATGTCGCTCAAGTCGATCATGGCCTTGGCGGACATGATGCGGTCGGCCAGCTTAGCTTTGTCCGTCTCAAAGGAGAAAAAGCCCACCCGGTACCGCTCGGCCATCTTCATGGCCATGCCCAGCGCCAGACACGTCTTTCCGGCGCTGGGGTACCCGCCGATGACGCAGTAGTCGCCCCGGGTGGTGTACACCCGCTCGTCGATAAAGTCATAGCCCCAGCGGATGTACTCCGGCTTCTCCGTTTCCTCATGGCGGGCGGAAAAGTTCTCCCACATCTGGGTCATGTCCCAGACCTCCACGCCGGATTTCAGGCTCATGGCGGCGTTGGCCTTCTCCATCAGCTTTTCCGCCGCCGGAAGATCTTCCGTCTCCGCCAGCGCCGCGCCGATGCTCCGCAGCCGCCACACGATGCTCTCCCGCTTGAGGATCTCCACGTAGGAGCCCACGTTGGCGCTGGTGGGCGTCACGTCCATCAGCTGCACCAACAGCTCGCCGTAGTCCTGCCCGGCGCGCTCCTTCAGCGCCGCGCCCACCGTCACGGGGTCGACCGGCTGCGCCTCCTGAAACAACTGCCGGATGCAGCCGTACACCGTGCGGTAGACCGACGACACGAACATAGCCTCCGACGTATCTGCCAGCACATCGGCAATGCAGTCCGCGTCGATCAGCATCGCGCCCAGCACGGCGGCCTGCGCCGTCGCCAGCCTCTGGGACTGGATCGGGGCGTCAATTGTCATATCTCGTAGTCACCCTTCCTCTCCTGCACACGGGTGGATGCCGGCACGGCAGGGGAGGGCGCGTCCAGCTCGTCGGCGTCCTTCCACCTCTGCCCGTTCAGGAACGTGGCCACGTGGGGAATGCCAATGCCGCGCTGCCACTCCTCCGTGGCCAGCAGCTTCTCCAGCGCCCGCCCGATCCGGGCGATCAGTGCGTCGTCCGGTTTCAGCTTGTCCCAGGCGTCCATGGCCCGCTGCTTGTTCCGCCGTCCCTTGGCCGGATAGTAGGTCCACATCCCCGCGAAGCGCTCCGGCTTCCAGTCCGGCTGCTCCCGCGGCACACCATTGTACACACGTTTTTGCACACCTTCCCCCAATGGGGGTATGGGGGTTATATTATAATTATCTGTTCTTGTATTGTGGGGGGTCGACTTTTTTGCCGACACCCCCCCGACTTTTTTGCCGAGAGGGGTCTCGGCATTTTTGCCGACACCCCTTGTGCAAACACCGGCGAAGATCCGCCGCTCGCTGCCGGTGGCCGTAGGCACCATCTCCACCGTCAGATAGCCCGCGTCCCGGAGCTTCCGGATCAGCCGCGTCACCGTATCCGATGACCAGCCGTACAGCTCGGCGAAGTAGTCGTTCTTTGCCCAACAGAAGCCCTTGCGGTCGCACAGCGCAGAGATTTCGCCGTACAGCAGCTTCGCGTTGGCAGGGAGGCGGTCATCGTACCGCACGGGGGCGGGGATGACGCCCCAATAGGCGGGCTGTTCAATTTTTTTGCTCATGGCAGTCCTTACCCCCTTGTAAAAGCCTCCCGGCTCTGGTATAATCATCTTGCTCGTATGAAGCGCGTGCGCTTCAACTCACTGAACCGCCTTCTGGCTCCACCCAGAGGGCGGTTCCTTTTTTGCGCCGCGCCGCAGCCATCCACCCAGCGGACGACCGCCGCGGCACCGGCTGCCGCGCAGACGTACTGCACCAGCATCACCCAGCTATCCATGCATCACACCTCCCTCCGGCGTGTCGATCACCGCGTACCGGATGTCGGTGTAGTATTTCTTCCAGCGCGCCGGGTCCTCGATGCCGACGCCCGATCGGAAGAAGTACAGCTTCCGGGCGCTGGGGTCGCGCGGATCCACGTCGAAGCACCCCACCCGATAGGTGGCGTCCTTGTAGAAGCTCAGCGTGCCCGTCCGCACCACCACCAGCTCGCCCGCCTTGGGCCGCGTATCGGGGTGCCTGAGATCCAAATAGTTCCACACTGTCATCCCGCCACCTCCTCAGCACGCCTTCGCCCACGCGGCGAACAGCTCGTCCTTGGGGATGCGCGCCGCCTTGGCGATGGCCGCGATCTCCTTGCCGGAGCAGCTGGGCAGGTCCTTGATCCGGGCATAGATGGTGCTGCGGCTCATGCCCGCCGCCCGCGCCATGCCGTCCAGACCGCCGTGCAGGGCGTAGGCCTGCGCCTTGATGCGAACCGCCATGTCCTTGGCGGCGTCTGTCTTCGCGCTCAAAATCGTTCGGGGCATTACTGCACCTCCTCTGCGTACTGCAAGGCCAGTGCGGCCTGCACGATATCCCCCAGCTCACAGGTGATCTCTTCAAAGAGCGCCCGCTCGCTGTCGCTGATGACGCCGTCCTCGGCGATCTCCATCAGCTGGTCGCTGCGGTGCGCCTCCGCGAAGCGCATCACCCGCCGCACCAGCTTGATCACCGCCACCGGCAGCGGCTCCGGCCGCGCCTCCTGCACGCAGTCCGGCAGCAGCGCCGTCTTCAGCTGCAGGTGCTGCAAGCCCAGATACTGCACGTTGTACACCGCGCACATCCGCGCCACGATGTCGTCGCCCGGCAGCCGCTCCCCGGACTCGTAGGCGCGAATGCTGGTGTCGCTGACCGCCAGCCGCTCCGCCGCGGCCTCCTGCGTCAGACCCGCCGCTTTCCGGGCGGTCTGGTAGATGTTTCCGCCGTCCCTTGCCATGGACAACTCCTCCTTTCTCCGCTATGCTGACCTCAGTGAGCAGCGTCGCTCATCAGCTCCATTTCCGTGCATTGTAAAATTGCACACAGCATGGCGCGGTGTTTCTTGCAGGGCGTCGCCTTACCTCGCTCCCAGTAGCTGATCACAGACCGGTCGACGTTCAGCTTGTCCGCCAGCGCCTCCTGCGTCATGCCGGTGCGCTCTCGGTATTCCTTGATCCGCACTTGATTCACCTCCAATCGTGAAATTTCACCTTGCGCGCCGGAAAAAAGGGTGGTATAGTGTTCATGTCAGTAAACAGCTACACACCCGTTTTTCCGAGGGGGATACAACCTGCGCAAGACCCAGTGGAAACCCTCAAACAACAACAGACAGGGAAAACATGGAACCTGATAGGATTCGCCTAAACAACGCAGCCGTGCGACAGGCCGTCAAGACTGCGCTTCGGGAGCTTCTGCCGGAGGATTGACACCGCTGTGCCACATCAGCAGGCTGGGCAGCGCCGCCACTTCCTGTGGGGTGCCATTGCCAGCCAGCACACGACGGGCAAAGTCAGCGATGTCCTGCGCCAGACACACGCGAAGGTCTACCATCTTCTCACCTCCCTCTCGTTCTCACCTGAGGGACAAGTTAAGCATAAATCACATATTTTTGATTGTCAATAGCAAAATCTAAAATATGTGATTATTGTATCTTTGCACAAATTTTCATGCACTTTTGCCTCTTATCAGATATTGATTATTGTGAAAAGTGCAATACTTACGGAGGGTTAACTATGCCTCGAAACGATAAGCGCCCACTAAAGGGAAATAGCCTTCTGGACTTTCCGAACGATTATGTGGTGCTGGACATTGAGACCACGGGCCTCGATCCTGACTATGATGATATAATTGAGATTTCCGCAATAAAGTGCGTAGCAGATGAGCCAATCGATGCATTTTCTACATTAATCAAGGCGCCGTTTGGGGTCAGCGATTTTATCACTGACTTTACGGGTATAACCAACGAAATGCTGGCAGATGCTCCCGCTATATCTGACATATTCCCACAGTTCTTGGAGTTTTTGAGTGATAACATAATCATTGGGCACAATGTGAATTTTGACGTAAACTTTCTTTACGACACGTCTCTTAAAATCTGTGAAAGGCCACTTAAAAACGATTTCGTAGACACTATGCGCCTCAGCCGGAGGATGTTTCCTGATGAAGCCCACAATAGACTTTCAGACCTTATTGTCCGATTTGGAATCGGTGCAAATGTCTCGCATCGGGCAGACTCAGATGCTCGCCAGACGCATGAAGTTTATTTGCACCTCAAAAGCTTATTTCAAAAGGGTGGCTTCGCCGATGCGTTGGAGTTAAAGCGCCATTCTTCAAAATACTTGAGAGCAAGCGATATTTCACCTGATATAAATAACTTGAATTTCGACAGCGATATTTACGGAAAAGTGTTTTGTTTTACAGGGTCTCTCAGCTCCTTCACCAGAGCGGCCGCTATGCAGGAGGTTGTGAATCGAGGCGGGGTTTGCGCCGATACTGTTAAAAAAGACGTAAACTACCTCGTCATTGGTGGAAACGGTTATAAAATGGAACTGGAGAACGGGAAAAGCAAAAAATGGATATCTGCCGAAAAATTGATGAAGAAGGGCAATCCGATTTCTGTCATATCTGAAAACGTTTTTCTCGACATGCTGAATCCATAAAACTTAATGCCCTACCGAGGTTTGAATGAACATCGATTTATTTGTTGAAAATGTTAAAAGGTACTGCGCGGCTGCAAACACTAAGCCCACAGTTGCTTGTGAAAACAGCGGCGCAGGAAAGAATATGCTCACGAATCTGACCAAGCGCGGAGTTGTTCCGTCTATCTCGCGCGTGCAGCTGCTGGCGCAGTATCTCGGCTGCACCGTCTCCGACCTGCTGGGGGAAAAGGAGACGCCGCCGGATCCGGTGCGGCAGGAGTTTATGCGCCTGCTGGACAGTATGACCGCCGAGCAGCGGAACGAACTATTTGCATTCATGCTCCGCCTGAGGCGTGAGCGGGAAAAATAAAACGGTGCCCGAATCGGGCACCGTCTTTCAGAGGATCTCGCCGCCAATGATTTTCAGCGCGGCCGCCAGGGCCTCGGCCTGCGCCGCTTCGTCCAGAGTGTCAAACAACGCCAACAAGTCCTCCTCCCACTCACTCATGTCGCGTCCCTCCTCAAATATTACCTTTATTGTACCACTTCGACAAAATATATCCAGTAAAATGCAAATTCTTTGCGGAAAATATATGTAAGCGGCAGATTTGCCGCGGAAAGAGGTCGAAAATGAAGAAAATTTCCGTGTTCCTGATGGCCGCCGTTTTGGCGCTGTCCATCTGCGCCTGCGGCAGCACGCCCGCCAACAACGGCGGCGAGCAAACTAAAGAACCCGCCTCTCCTCCCGACCTGACCGGCGAGTGGAAGCAGGTCAACAGCAACTCCGAGGACACCTGGCAGGCGGCCACGATCTCCGGCAGCGAGATCATCATCAACTGGGTTTCCGATAACGGCGACACCAAGAGCCTGTACTGGGCGGGAACATTCGTCGCCCCCACCACGACCGACGAGCCTTACTCCTGGGATTCTCAGAACGACAAAGATCAGACGTCCCTCGCACTTCTGGCCAGCGGCGACGACACGAAGACGTTCACCTATGCCGATGGTCAGCTGAGCTACGAGGCCGGCGCTCTCGGCACCACTATGACCATCCGCATGGAAAAGGTCGGCTAAGTAGACAGGGGCGGTGTCCGAATCGGACACCGCCCTTCTTGATGATGGGGGGGGATGTTATGAAGTGCAAGAACAAGGGCTGCGGCCGCGAGATAGACGCCGACTCCGTCTACTGTAAATGGTGCGGTACCCGGCAAGTTCGGGAGCAGCGCAGCAAGAACACCGCCCACACACCCACCGCCCGGAAGCTTCCCAGCGGCTCGTGGGCCTGCCGCGTCCGCGTCAACGGGCAGGACGTGTCCATCACTCGCGAGACCAAGGAGGAAGCTATTGCCGAGGCCATGGCTATCAAGCACGGCCTAAAGGCGCCCGAAAAGGCCGCCTCGACCATAACCTTAAGGGAGGCGTATCGGAAGTATATTGAATCCCGCGACGGCGTGATCTCTCCCTCCACCGCCGCGGAGTACAAGCGCCTTCAAAAGACATCTTTCCAGAGCTTGATGGAGCTGCCGGCCGCCTCCATCACCTCCGAGCAGATCCAGCGGGAAATTGGAAAAATGGTGAAGGCCGGGAAAAGTCCGAAGTATGTCCGCAACGTCGAAGGACTTCTTGTCTCTGTCCTGAAGCAGTTCGCGCCAGATTCGAAGATTTCCATCATCCTTCCGCAGAAGCGGAAAGTCGAGCTGCGCAAGATCGAGGACGCCGAGATCGGCAAGATCATCGCGGCATTTTCCGGCACGGATATGGAGCTGCCCGTGCTTATGGCGCTGTGGATGGGGATGCGCATGTCGGAGATCCGCGGCGCCAGGTTTGAGGATATCTCCGGAGGCCGGCTGCACATCTGCCGCGCCATTGTCTCCGGCGAACATGGCGACGAGGTGAAGCCGCCGAAGACATTTTCCGGCGATCGCCGGATATCTGTCCCCGCCCACATCCAGGCTCTGATAGAGGCCACCGGACGCAGCGAGGGTTACATCGTTCCAGTCTCCGGCCAGACGCTCTACAACCGCTTCATTCGCGGCCTCGCTGCCGCCGGCATTCCCCGCTGCCGCTTCCACGACCTGCGCCACGCCAACGCAGCCATCATGGTCCGTCTGGGTGTGGAATCAAAATACGCGCAGGAGAGAAACGGCTGGTCCGACGACTGGATGTACAAGCAGGTTTACGCCTACACGATGGACGACAGGATGGCGGAGATCGACAAGTCTATTGATGCCTACTTTGACAACAAAATGGCAACGGAAGTTTCTGCGAAGTGAGTATTTAAGCCGCGTATACCGGTTTTTTCAACGGGTTCGACTCCCGTACCCTGCTCCAAAACCAGAAACCGCCTGATTGCAACGATCAGGCGGTTTTCTTTTTATTTGCAAGGCCTTGCGGCTCGCCGTGCGTCCGAGCCAGCGCAAAAGCCGTCCAGCACTGCGGACGGTTTTACCACCGATAAAAACAACTTTTGACAACGGAATGACAACGGGCTATCCCCACGGCCGCTGATATGCTCCGGTTGCCTGTGCCAGCAGGAGGCGGAGATAGTCTGGGCAGCTCCTCGCGCCGCGCTCCCAGTCCTCCAACGTGCGGGTGGGGATGCAGTACCGGGTGGCAAAGGCCGTCTGGGATAGGCCGGTGTGCTGACGGATGTCGCGGATCGTCAGGTGGGCGGCGTCCCAGAGACGCGCCAGCAGGTCGATGCGGTCTGCGGGAATGTCCGCGTCCGGCGCATCGCCCCAGACGGAAGACAGCGACCAGTCGGAGACAAAAGCGTCTCGGTCGGACGAAGAAAGCGCTGCGCTGAACAAGGAAAAAAACAGTTTGTCTGTCATTTTTAGTATCCTTTCATAGTGAAAATTGTAAAAAAGGAAAAGCACCGGTTTCCGGTGCTTTTCCTGCGCTTGAAGTGTTTGTCCTTCTCACCTTTTCAATCCACGGCGGCGGGATCGCGCCGCACCAGATGCAAGCGCCTCTTGCATCTGACGAAAATAGTTTATCACGCTGCGCAGGAAATGTCAAGCACCATCATGACCATGCTCCGCCCGCCAGATATGCGGCGTTCTCGCGCTCGGTCTGCTCGTCCTCTGTCAGGGTATTGTCGATCATGTCCGCGATCTGCTGCTGGGTCTTGTATCGTACCGCAATACCAGCCTTCGTGACGTCAGCGTCGTGGTAGACCGTCCATTCCTCGCGATCCCAGTGGTACTTGCACCAGACATCGCCGGTGGACTTGTCGTAAAAAATCTCCACATACTCCCCCGTGCGGGATCCGAGGCCCTTGGTGGAATTGGAGGCGTTGGCCAATGTCTCCATGTTGATTTTTCTGCCGTGGGTGTTGATATCCATGTTTTTCATGACAACTCCTCCTTCAGTCCCAAAGGTGGGATTCGCAATGTGCCGCCCAGTCGCTGTTCATGGCGGCGATGGCCTGTTCGTAGTTTTCGCCGTTGATGATGGCATCCAGAGCCTTCTTACCAGCTGCGGATTTTGCGTCGTTTTCGGACGCCGCGAACGCCTGCGCGTCCAAATACGCCTTGGCGCGGGGGTGCTGGGCGTACATGGCGTCCATGTCATACTTCGGCTTGGGACGGACACCCACGCCGCCGCCGTTCTCGCTGTCAAAGCTGGCGTCAAATTCCAGTTTCCACTTTATCAGATCGATGCGGGCGGCTTCGATCTCCCGCAGGCCGGGGATGGCGGCGATTTTCTTCTGCCGCTCCTGCTCTGCGCGGATACCGGCTTCGCGCTGCTCCAGCAGCATGGACACGATCTCCGACTTTGCGGCTTTAATAGCGGCAAGAGCCGCTTTGTCTGCGCGGTACACAACCAGATTTCCGGTTGGCTGGCCGTGTTCGTCGACTTTAAGGGCAATTTTGTATCGCAAAATCAATTCCTGTGCGTTCACGTTCTGTTCCTCCTTCTGCCGCGTGTGCTGTTCAGGACATCAGGTCAAGGATGTGCCGGAATCCCTCCGGCTCCCACTCGCCATCAATGCCACAAGTTACAAGATTTGCGAGAAGATCCACAAACTTCTGCGGAGCAAGGCGGCGGATTTCGGCGGCGCTCTCGTGGAACGCCCACGAAACATCAAGGCCGCCGTGGGCGTTATCGCAGGTCTCCGCCCAGCCGTCGCTGCCCTCGGTGGTGTAGAATTTTCCCGGCGTCATGCCGTACCATCTGCGGCTGTCCTTTGCAAATTTCAATGCGGATTCGGTGTACTCGGCAATTTTCATGTCCTGTTCCTCCTGTTAAAAATGTTCATGGGGCGAGGTCGAGTGGATCAGCCCCGCCAGAAGCGGTAATGCTATCAGGCGATCAGCTCTGCGGCCGTAGCGGCCACGCGATCCTCGGCGGTGCGGATGCTGTCCGCCTTGCTGTAGGTGTGGGCCACCGGGTCGTCCCGGTAATCGTGGGCGGCGAAGGCGTCCGCCGCGGCCTTGCTGTCAAACCACGCCTCCCGGCAGAAGCTGGATCCCCATACTGCGTAGGTGACGGAATAAAAAGTCTTTTTCATAATGTTTCTCCTTCTGCCGCTGTGCGGCTACCCTTTCTTGATCTGTCTATATATTACCACGCAATGCGTGGTATGTCAAGAGAAAATCGTAATTTTAATCAAAAAAATATCCCGCACCGTTTCGGTACGGGATATTTTTTTTCACGTTACTCCCCCAGCAGCTTGCCCCAAGTCCCCTTCCCGGCGATACCGTCAGCGCCGAGGCCGTACTTGGTCTGGAACTTCTTCAGCGCCGTCTCCGTGCCGCTGCCGAAGTCGCCGTCCGCACCGGCCACGCCGCAGGAAAAACCGTAGGCGATCAGCGCCGCTTGCAGGGTCTTCACGTCCGCGCCCTTCATGCCGCGCTTGAGCATCCGCACCTGCATGGGCAGCGTTGTGTCCTTCTCCGCAGGCACCGGAACCGGCGCGTTGGTGCTCTCCACAAAGGGTACGCCAAGCGCCGCGCACAGCCCCTTGGCGATGGTCTCGCCGATCAGGGTGGTGTTGTCAATGATCCACTGCGCGATGCGGGGGACATCGTGGAAGTCCGTCTCGATATACACCGTCGTGGCGGCAGGGTGCTTCACCTCGTACAGTGCGGGATAGGCTCGGATGACATCCGGCGCACCCGGCGTCACAGGCCCCAGCACATCCAGCACCGCCTGACACGCCTTGTACCCGGCGCTGTTCCGGTCACCGCTGTAACAGAACAGGTGCGTACCGCTGGCTTTTCCATTGCAGGCGTTGGAATGGATGGGGACGTGCAGGTCAGCCTTGAAGCGGTTGGACGCCGCCACACGGTTCTGCATGGTGTCGTACTGCCCCAGCATGACCTCCACGCCGGAGCGCTCCAGAGCGGCCTTGCAAGCCTCTGCAATGCGCCCGCACTGGATGGCCTCGGTGGTGTCGCCCACCGCGTAGGTGTTCCTCCGCTGGTCGCTGGGGGACAGATACACCCGCTTAGCCATCGTTCTTCGCCTCCTTGTGATACTGCGCCGTAGAGATGCACAGCACCGCGCCGAGGAACGTGTCCACGGCGGTGATGGTGGTCACCACCTCGTCTGCGTAGGGCCACGCCCACACCGCCGCCAGCGCCGCATACAGCGTAGCCACGGCGGGCATAACGATGATGACCAGCCATTTCATAATGTCGTATACCTTGTTGTTCAGCTTCATGATTTTTTCCTTTCCGGCGCATCTGCGCCTGCCTCTTATTTTCCGCTCTTGAGCAGCGCCGCTGCACAAGAGCGGATACACGCACCGATCACGATGTGTAGAATCGCCATTTCCTTACACCTCACTGTATGCCCTATCGTATGGGCAGCTTCCGCACTTCCTCCATGACGCGCTTTGCGCTGCCGTTGCCGCCCATCTCCTCATACGGCTCGTAGAGGTACACCTGCAAATTCTCGTACTCGTCCTGTGTGATGCAGCCCCGCTCGATGTACACCATGCCGAGGTGAATGATGCGGTCGTGGGCCAGCCCCACCAGCATCTTCCGCTGCGCCTCGTCTGCCTTGCTGCGCTTGGCCGTCAGCTCCATCCGCTTGAGGATCACCTTGCTCACCACGCCCCACAGGGCGGTGGAGGTCAGCAGCGCCACGATCAGCGGCACGCCGACATTCGTCCATGCTTCCATCCGGTCACCTCCTTACAAGTCAGCGGATGCAAAATAATATACATAGCACGCCTTTCCAATAAAATTATCCTTATTGGACAAATCTGTGATATTGACAAACGCACCATATTTGCTATTCCATTCCACTGTTGCGCCCGTTATCGGCACGTTTCCCCAACCAAAAACCGAGATTTCCTTTAACGTAATTGCCGGAGTTGCGCGCATATCCTGCGGAAACCTCAGGGGGATAATATAGTTTGTCCCAGCGTAGGTTAATTGCCCGACAACCGTATAGCAATAACCATTCTGAGCGTATCGTTGGCACTCTGCCAGCTGATTTCCGAACTTCGGTATTTCATTCAGCACCCACACGCCGTTCTCCCGATGGGCGATGGTCTGCTGTGTGCCGAGTTCCAGACCGACGGCGAGGATGCTCTTCGGGGACGAATCTTTAGGACGAACATATAGAAGCGTATCCGAGGTCGAATAAACAATAAAGTCTCCAGCTTCAATGCCGCCAGCGGCACTCCCAATTACAAGCCCCGCTGAGTACAAATCTCCGGATGGAGTTAGAGCCGAAAACGTACATCTTTTGTCCAAAAGTTCTGCGAGTGCTTCGCTATTCTGGACAATACCTGCACCGGGAGCACCTGTAAGAACAAGTGCACCATCAGATAGGCTGATTGCAGCACCAGCCTCTATTCTCCATCTGTCAATCCCGTACCCGGGCCCCTTATAGCCGGGAACAACATCAGACGCAGCTGCATAATAAGTAAGCCCATCTATCTTACTAACCCACCCAACTGAAGTGGGGCTTGTATATGTTAGGTCTACTGCTTCAGTATCCCCATTTGGTCCACGTACTTGTGTTAATGCACTGTCAGCATATAGCGTAATTCCAGCAGGTACGAGTTTACCATTCCTCTGGTTCACCGGATTCCCAAAGTACCAGTTGTCCAGCAGGTTGGGGTTACAAGGAAACGCCTTGGTAGCAATGACGCTGCCGCTGATGGAGATGTTCTCCCCGGCGGTGTAGGGTGCAGGTGCGTTGATGTTGTCCCGCGCCTGCTTCTTCTGCTCGTCGGTCAGCGTTTGAGCTGTGTTGTACTTGACGGCACCTTCGACCGATGTCGCCGCGTTGGCGGCACTTGTTGCTGCCGCTTCCGCCGATGCTGCAGCAGCACTCTGCGCCTGCCCAGCCCGGTCGGCAGCCGCGACCGCTTCCGCGACCTTAGACGCCAGAATGTTGTAGTAGTCGCTGGAGATGATCTCTGCATCGGGGAGCACGCAGGGGGCCACCTCGACCACGAAGCGGAATGTGGCCAGCCGCTCGGCTGCTGCACCAGCGCCGCCTCCGAAGATATCGATCTCTGCAAATACATCCCCCGCCACAGCAAGCATCTGCGTGGCCACCGGAGCCGTTACAATGCTTCCTGTGTAGGAGACCTTCTGGCCGGATTCGGAAGTGTCATACAGGCCGCCAGTGCCGTCCGGCTTCCGAAAGCGGACCATGGCGGCCGCCCCCGCCGGAACACTGTAAAGCTGCGCACCGTCCCACAACGTTGCTACGATCGTCCGGGAATTGGCATCGCCCTGCACCATGTGCAGTCGACCAGGGATTGCATCAGCGGACAAGTTCAGCCCGATCGAGTGTTTGATATTCAAGAAAATCCCTCCCTTATCCGTTGTAAACTGTTATCACTGAATCGACAGTACCCGATCCGCCTGTTTTCGATGCACCACCGCTGCCATCAAAGGAGAAAGCGCAGTACCAGTCGTTCGATGCACACTGAAAGGCTCCGGAGGTGCCTGCAGGAATAAAGCAGGTCGCCTGATTATTGCTCCCGCCAGTACAGCAGACGACATAGCCAATTGCTTCACGCTCAAACGGCTGGTAGTCTTTTCCATCGACCTTCAGCGTGCTAAAGCTCGCACTTTCCGCCTCGATCGCTTTCTGTGCAATCAAGTTTACGGCCTCCACAGAGTTCGCCTTCACGTTTGCAAAACCAGCGGACAAGACGATGTTCTCAGTATCCGCGCCGGTGATGTTGTTGTGGTAAACGCGATAGATCTTTAGAAGGTTGTTCCCGTCTGCCGGATCAATGCGCAGCCGCCACCGCGTGGTAAAGTTCACTGTCCGCGTTCCACCGATGATCTGCTGGATCTGCACGGCATCGGTGATGCTGATCGTGCCGTCGCCGTTGACATCCAGCTTCTCATAGTCGGCCAGAGTCGGCGTGACAACCTTGAGGTTGATCTGGTTGATCCGGTCGAGATCCGCCTGCGAGTAGTCTGAGCTCTGATAGGTCGCGCCGGTGGCGCTGGTGTCGATGGTGCCGCCATCGAGGTTGATAAAGAAGTTCCCCTGCTCGCTGGCAATGGAGCCAGCCACCAGGTTGGCCGCCGTGACCATCCATGCCTGGATACCTCCGGCAATGGTAGCGCCCATTGTGTAGGGGCCGTTGTAGCCAGTGCTGCTGGCGGCCCAGCCCTCGTAGTTAAAGCGCCAAACCTTCTTAGCCTTGGTGGGATCCGGATCGTCGGCAATATACAGCTCATCCGGCTCGCCGTCTCCGTTCGTGTCCAGCAGACGGACAGAACCGCCATTCGCCCCCAGGAGGGCAGCTGTCAGGCTGGCGGAGATCTTCTCGACCAGGGAAGCGGACGGCTTAGCGTCGATCTCCTTCTGCTGTCCGGCAATAGTGGCCGCGATGTTAGCCTTTACACTGCCAAGAGCTACGCTGTCGTAGCGCTCCAGCAGGCAGTCCCAGACGATCTTGTTTACTCGTGCCTTGGCATCCACACCCAGACGGTGAAAGTAGACGCCTACGGTATCGCCCAAATAGATCTGCTCCAGGAACGCCACATCCTCATACCCGGAGGACTGCGCCAGCAGTGCCAGCTTCACGTCCCAGCTCACCGCGGGAACGTGAAGCTGGTTCTGCTTGATGTAGGATGTAGCTGCGGCCTGCAGCTGCTCCTGCGTTGGCTGCTGCTCAAAGCTGGAGGACAGATCCAGCGGCATAAGCCGCGTGTACCCAAAGTCGCCCTCTGCGTACACAGGCGCAGCCGTGACGGTGATGCCGTTGCCCCGCCAGTACGGCACCGCACCCGTGTAGCAGTTGGCGCAGCTGGCGTCCTGCGTCAAATCGGTGAGGTTTTTCCCGTACCGCACCGACACGCCGCGGTCCGCTCCGCGGCGCGTCAGCAGCCGCACTGCCCACTCGTCAAACTCGTACTCGCCGCCGTATACGTCCAGCAGGCTGCCCTGCTGTCCGCCCAGAAGCCCCCATGCGCTGGTGGGCACCGTCACGCTCATGGCGGCCACAGTGGTCTTGTCGGTGGTCAAGGTAAACGGCATTCCCGCCGGCAGCGCGTGGCTCTTGATGCCCGCCACGGCGGAGGGTGCATCCGCCGCCGTGAACGGCGATACCACATAGCCGCCGAGATCATAGGCGATGTGCCGGGCGTAGACGGCAGCTGTGCCACTCATGCCCGGCACGATGCGGTACACCCGAAAGGGCTGCAGACCGCCGTCAGGGCCTACCGTGGCCCGCAGGATGGAGCGCAGCGCGATCTCGCTATAGTGGATGCCCGCCACAGGGTAGTGCAGCTCCAGCTCGTACTGGCCGTTCAGCTCCTGCGTCACCTTGCAGGAGAGGGCATCCGACAGGATGCCCAGGCCGTTGTCCGCGCCCGCCGGGAAGCTGGTGCGGTCGGCGTCGTATAAAATCGGTCTCATAGTGTCCACCACCTCGGGATGATCTCCACGCTTGTGATGCCGCCCGTCCAGCGGACGACGCTTTCCCCGGCCGGCAGCGTGGGAAACTCCGGCGCGGAGATAGTATTGTTCAGGTTAAAGGCCCCGTAGGAGGCGTTCTGCGTGTCCGAATCGAGCACAACAGCGCCGCGAGGCATGCTGTTGATGCTGACAGTGACATCGCCCACCGTCAGGGTCCCCGCGCCCGTTCCGGTGACGGTGATCAGCGGCAGCGCGAAGAATGCCGTAGGATTCAGCAGCACCTGTCTCTGCACGGCCTGCACCGGAATATCTCCGATACGGAGAAACCTCTGCGGCTGGCAGTTAAACTCGATCGTCGCGCGGCCAAACCGGTGCATGACGCTCTCCACGTCCAGCGGGCCGGCAAAATAGGCCCTGCGGTAGGTCTCTACGTCGTAGCTGTCCTCCAGCTTCTGGTACCCACGCGGGCCGCAGAGCCAATCAGCCACCGCGCGCATAGCGCGGGGGAGACGCATCCGCTCTGCGCTGACGTAGATCTCGTAGGACTGCACGTAGTTCTGGTAGGCGTTCTGCGGGAACAGCAGGTCACCGTTCCGGCCCGGGACGGACTGCGTGTCCAGCTTCCGCCCGGCCAGCTCCACGCCGGGGTAGCGCTCCACCACGACGTGGACGTCGTCGGAGGATTTTCCGGCCCAAAAAATCATGCAAACACCGCCTCTCTGCGCTCCACGGCGTTCTGCATCCGGGCCATGACGATGTCAGCCAGCTCGCTGACATCCTGCCCCTGCGCGCCGTAGACGACGATTTTCACGCCGCCCAGGTTGGTAGTGGTCCCGCCGCCGGGCAGCGGCAGCGCCGACAGCGCGGACAGCTCCGCGCCCATGTCCCGCATGGCCTTCGGCATGGCCTGCTCCACGCCCAGCGTGATGCCTGGTGGGATAAATTTTCCGATCTCATTCGCAAAGATCTTAGACGGAGAATGAATACCGAACAAGCCCTTGACCCAGTCCAGGACATTACTTACCCAGCCCCGAAGCTTGTCATAAAGCCACGATGCCGCATTAGAGATTCCGTCGAATAGGCCGTGAACCAGCTGCGACCCGACTTCGCCAATAGAGGCCATTCCGGACAGGAGGCCCTTGACAATGGCGCCGATGATCTCCGGCAGCCGCACCACCAGACGGGGCAGCGCCTCGATCAGACCCTGCGTCAAGCCTGCGATAAGAGATCCCGCCGCGATGATGATCTCATCCACGTGGTCAACCAGACCCTCGGCCACGGTGATGATGGCGTCAACCGCCGCGGGGATCAGCGCCGGGAGATTCTCCCCGATGCCCGATGCAAGGGCGGCAATGATATCAATGCCGGCGTTCAGAATCTGCGGGAGCAGTATCGTGATCTGCTCGACCAGCATGGGCACTACGGCGGAGATCGCCTCCACCGCCGCCGGCAAGGCCTGCACGATGCCGGAGACGAGGCCGCCCACGCCCTGTACAAGGGCAGGGAGCAGCATCTCCATGGCAGGGCCCACATAGGGCACCAGCCCGTTCACAAGCTGCGTCATGCCCTCCGCAAAGCGTGGCAGCATTGTCTGCAGGCGCGGCAGCAGGTTGTCGGCGTAGGTGCCCACGCTGTCCACCACATTCTGCACCAGCTTGTCCAGATCCAGATTCTCGTTGCTCATGCCGGTCAGGAGATTGCTCCAGGCGGACTTCATGGAGTTTGCGCTGCCCTCGATGGTGGTGGCCGCCTCCTTCGCGGTCGTGCCGGTGATGCCCATCTCCGTCTGCACTACATGGATAGCGTCCACGATGTCCGCGTAGCTGGAGAGGTCGTATTTGACGCCGGAGATCTTCTCTGCGTCAGCCAGCAGCCGCTCCATTTCGCTCTTGGTGCCGCCATAGCCCAGCTTCAGGTTGTCCAGCATAGTGTAGTTGGCCTTGGCAAAGCCCTGATAGGCGTTCTGGATGCTCTGCATGTCCGTGCCCATCTTATTGGCATTGTCAGACATGTCCGTGATGGCCTGGTCGGCCTTCTGCGCCGCTGCGGCCGTGTCGCCGCCCAGAGACTGCAGCAGCGAGGCCGAGAAGCTGGTCACCGTCTCCATGTAGTCGTTGGCGCTCAGGCCGGCCGTCTTGTAGGCGTCGTTGGCATACTGCTGCACCTGCGCAGAGGACTCCTTAAACAGCGTGTCCACGCCGCCGATGAGCTGCTCCTGCGCCGCGAAGCCCCGAATAGACTGCTTGCCCATGTCAACGAGCGCGGCGCCGGCCTCCTTGATAGCTGACGCCATGGCCTTGATGCCGGAAACGATAAAGTCAGAGGCGACGTTGGCTTTCAGGACATCGCCAAAGGACAAGGCCTTCTCGCTGCCCTCGCGCATATCATTGCCCAGCTCCTCTACGCCGCTGGAGGCGTTGCGCAGATCACTCTGCATCTTGTTCAGCGTGGCAGAGGCTTCATTTAGCGCCTGCTGCCACTTCTGGGTCTTTTCGTCGCTCTCACCGTACTTGGCGGCCGCCTTGCCGGTCTGCTCCGCCAGCAGCTTCACGCGCTCGCGCTGCACATCGATCTGCTTGGACAGCACAGAGGAGGCCTTGGCATTCCTTTCCTCCGCCGTCGTAGCAGCGGTAAACTGCGAAGCCACCAGCTTCATCTGGCTCTCCAGTGTCTTGGACTGCTGGATGATCTGGTTGATCTGCCGGCGATACTCCGCCTCACCGTCTACACCGATCTTGGGGCCAATGTTCACAGCCATAGGCTCACCTCACTCTCATAGCTTCGTCAAATGTCCAGTGTTTCTGTTTTTTCTTGGGGGTAGCCCCGTTATAAATGGCGAGGCAGGCGATCATGTCCAGCATCTCACCGTATCGCGTGACCATGATCTCCTGCCTCCCCATATTCAGCTTTCGCCCGTAAAACAGGAGCCAAGCAAGGTTCAGCTGGACGCCTGCGCCTTGCCGCTTTCTTTTTTTTCAGGCTCTACCTCCACCGTAGGCTTTCTGTCTTCCGCCCAGGACGCCAGCGCCGCCTGCTGCAAAGCGTTAAACTCGCTGGGGCGCAGCGAAAAGAGCTCGTCAGCAGTCAAAGGGTCAGGCTTATAGCCAGGAACCTCAAAGAAGCGCGCCTGCTCGTACCCTTCACTCAAGGCCACCATAATGGCTGCCGTGTCGCGGGTGATCTGCCCATACTGCCCCTCCAGCACCTCCCCCAGACGGGTGATATCGCCGTCCGGGCAGAGGTCGGAGATCTTAGCGGAGGCGCCCACCGTAAAGCGGAAGCCTACTTCTCTGCCGTAGATCTGCATAGACGCCTCCTCTTACGCCGCGCCGCCCAAAATCGCCTTGAGGACGGCTTCGGCAGCCGCCTCGGTGGGCTGATCAGCGCCCACCAGCTTCCAGTCGTGGTTGGTGGTGTCGTCGCGCATCAGCGTGGCGGTCAGCTCCTGCGTTTGCCAGTCGATGGACTCTTCCTGCGTAGCAGCATCCAGACCGGGCTGCTGGAACCGCGCCTTCGTCAGCACCACGGGCGCGTAGGTCACCACGCCGCCGCTCTGATAGCGGACGATAAAGCCGATGCCCACATAGGGGATCTCCATGCCGTCGCCGTAGTGGGAGACCTGTACCACGCTGCCGCCCGCCTGGATCTCGGTGGCCTCAGGCAGGCCGAGGACAAACTTCTCCGCCGCCGCCAGAAGCCCGTCAACCGTCAGCGTGGCGGTGCCGTCCGCAAAAACAGCCGCTGCGGCCTCTGCGGAGATGTTGTCAGCGTAAAATGTGTTGTCGTCTGTGGTATTCAGGGACAGGGACACGCTGACGCCCCGCGCCAGCAGCATGACGCCGCTGTAGGTGACCGCGCCGCCATCGTTGGAATACTTGGCCACGTAGGGCTTGCTGAAGCCCGTACAGACCTTTCCTGCTGCGCTCATAGCAGCACCTCCTATTTCATGATTTTTTCAATTTCGCGGCTGCACGCCGCGTCCATTGCCGTTTCCGCCGACTTCCTGGCGGAGTTCACGGCCTTGTCTACAAACTTTGTTTTTTTTCGGAAGGTAGTGCCGCTGTTGACGGACCTGGCGATCAATGCGTTGGGCTGTCCTCGCGGGTACTTTTCCGTCCGGGTGGAGTTGTACCCATCAAAGCCAAGTTTGACGTTGACAAACCCGTCATCATCCTTCATGCGGCTGATGCCAAAGCCATCCAGAAGCCCCGCCTTCTGCGGCAGGGTGACGGTGTCAACCAGGCCGCCGCCCTGAGCGCGGCCGTCGCCTACAGGAAGAGCCTGTATCGCGCGCCGCACCGAATCAGCCACGACCGCGGCACCGGCATAGACCGTCTTGCCCACCACGCCGTCCTTGGTGGACTGCTGCAGCTTGTTCAGTTGCTTGATGTAGTTGTCGATGCCGCCGAACTGAAACGTAGCCATCAGGCAAACACCTCCCAGTCCCACTCGTAGTGCCAGAAGCCGGTTTCTTCCTCGAACTGGCAGCTGCTCAGGCTCCAGACGATTTCCGCCGCGTCAAAGGCGGCTTCCAGCTCATCCCGCCAAGGGTCGAACTCCTGTTTCGTGAACAGGTCCGTAGAGCCGGTGACCGCTTTCTCGGCGTGGACGCCGCCGGCTTCGAAGTCGTTCGCGCCGTCCTCCTGCCAGACGAAGTAGCGGTCAGACTGGATACGCCCGCCGTGGCTGACGGCATCGGTCACGGCCAGGTGCGCCGCGATGATCCGCTGCGCCCACAGGGGCGTCCTGTCGGTGCCCGATTCGGGCACATTCCGTCTTCTACTCATGGGGCACCTCATACTTCTGCGCGATCCTGATGAGCGTCAAATCCATGGACGGCGGGTAGACGTCCTGCAGCTGCTGCACCAGCTCGATGCCGTACTGCGTGCCATCCTCCGTGACAGCGATGCACTGGGGATTCACCGCGGGCCGCGTCTGCGTCCGGATGACGCGTTCTATCTGTACCTGGGCTTGCTTACTGGTGTAGTACCGCTGCAGGCCCACCCGGCGTTCCTCGTAAAAAAGCGTCTCCGCCAGCGTCAGGGCTGGCTTAGGCTGATAGCCCGGCTGCGCCGCGTCGGTCACGGTGTAGATCCGCACCACGCCGTCCCGGTAGGGCTGCGTGATCTGCCGGTCGTCCGGTCTAAACGGCGTCTGCCGCATACTGCGCCACCTGCCTCTCGTGCTGCATAGCCAGCAGCCGGTTAAGATAGTTCGTCTCGAACACGTCCAGGGCATCGCTCAGACCGTATCGCACATATTCCTTCAGCAGCGTCAGCGGCTCTCCGGGAGCGTCGTAGTCTCCTGCCGCGCCCAGCTTGCCGTCAATGTAGGCCTCCCCGGAGGCGATGAGGTCGGACACCTTGGCGTCCGCAGCCTCATCGCTCCAGGTGATGTTGCACCAGAGCTTGACGGAGTTCAGGAGGGAGTCGCTCACTTCGCCCGCCATCGTCAGGACTTGGTGACGGTGACCGTGTAGGTCTTGGTGGTGGTGCCGTCCGGCGCGGTCACCTCGACCTTAACAGTATTGCTGCCGGTCTGCCAGGTCGCCGCCGTACCGTTGTCGATCTCGACATTATTCACGGTCACCGTCATGGACGCGCTGGCATCAGAGGGAACCGCAGTGATGGTATTGGTCGCGTTAGTGGTGGCCGCCGTGTAGCTGGTGGTGGCGCCGGCGAAGGCCGGGGTCAGGGCCAGAGAGCCAATGGACAGCGCGCTCAGCGTAGCGTCATTGGACGGGGTAGGTGCGGTCACCTGCGTCACCTCGTAGACAGCGGGCTGGATGTCGGAGACGTCCAGCACCAGGAAGGCGTTGTTGTCCAGAGGCATACCGTTGGCGTAGGCCTTGATCAGATAAACGCGCTCATCCTCCAGGAAACGGTAGTGGTCGCTGTACTCAATGCGGCCCTCGGGGGACGTGCCGGCCAGCGCCAAGTAGCGATACGCGATGCCCATGATGGCCTTGCCGCGGGGCAGCGACGCCGTCTGGATCACGTCCATAGGGTAGGGCATCACATCATTGCGGTACGTGCCATCAGGCGCTTTCAGCGTGGTGGCCGGCATGATCTTCTGCAGATAGTCCTGGGGATTGACCAGGAAGATCACATCCTGGACGCGGCGAGGCTTGCCGTTGGGATCAGCCGCCATGATGGACAGCAGATTGCCCACAGTGGCCGGGGACAGGTCAGTGACCTTGACAGCCGCCTTCTCCGGGTACGCACCGCCGGTCACGACCACATTGTCGCCTACCTGGCGGTTCATGCCGATAGGCTTCTTGTTGCCGTCGCCGGTCACGAACCCGCCCTCCATGCCGTTGCTCAGCGCTTCGTACAGGGTCTGCCGCACGAAGTTATCCAGCCACTCAGGGCCAAGCTCCAGCATAGCCTTGCACACCGGCAGGAACGCGGACAGCTTCAGCAGCGTGGCGGGGATCTTCTTGATGCCCGCGGTCAGCTCCTTGACGATGTCGTCACACAGCTCGCCCCACACGGCTTCCTCGTAGCCGTTTGTGTTCACCATGATCTCCACAGCGCCGCCGGTAGCTCGGAAGTTGATGCGGCTCAGCAGAGGGTGCGCCGTCTGCAGCTCATTGAACACGGAGTCGATCACCGTCTTCGGCAGCGCCACGTCCAGGCCGGTCACCGCCTGCTGGGGATTGGAGGACTTCATGGCCGCGCCCAGCTTCTGGTAGTAGGTCCGCTCCTCAGCGGTCAGCTGATGCACGCCCCGCTGAGCCAGGATGCGGGCGTCCAGCTCCTGCTGCAGCGCCTGGAAGCGCTGGTCATATTCCTCGCGCAGGTCCAGACCGATGCGCTGCATCATCTCGTTCAGCGCAGAGTGGAACGCCTGGGTGTCGCCGGATGCAGCCGCCTGCTGAAGCAGCTGCCGCAGCTCCTCGCGGCTGCGAATGTCGTTGTTGTTCATCGTCTTTCTCCTTTCACGCCTCAGGCAAACAGGCTGAGGACTTTGTTTTTATCAGGGTTTCCGCCGCCCTGGGGATTTTTGTCGGGTGCCGGCGCTCCGCCGGCAGCAGGGACGGACGTCAGATCACGCAGCTGCGCTGCCAGGATCTTCTGGTACTGCAGGCGCTGCTCCGTGCTCATGTTGACCTTCTGGAGGATCTCAGCGGCGCCGCTCATGTCGGCGTCCTCATCCGCCAGGCGGTCGGCGAGGCCGTACTCGACGCACTGCTCCGCCGTCAGCCAGGTCTCCGCATCCATCATCTCGGCCAGCTTGTCCTCGGGCAGCTTGTCGCCGGCCTTCTGCAGATAGGCCTGTCGGCCCGCCGCGTTGATGACGTCCAGATCGTCCGCCGCCTTCCGCAGCTCCGCCGAGTTGCCCACGGCCTCCAGCCACATGTTGTGGATCATCATCAGCGTGTTCCGCGGCATGATGACCTCATCGGCCGCCATGGCGATCACCGACGCGATGGAGCAGGCGAAGCCGTCCACGTGGACTACCTTCCGCGCCGGGTGCCGCTTCAGCTGGTTGTAAATGGCCGTGCCTTCAAACACGCTGCCGCCGTAGCTGTTGATGTAGATGTCGATGCGGGAAGCGTTGGGATACTTGGCCAGCTCCTCCCGGAAGTGCTGGGCGCTGTTCTCGCTGGGGACATAGCGCCAGCTAGCCCAGTCGAATGTCTTCCCCTCCACGTCACCGTAGATGTAGAGCTCCAGCGCGCCGCCATCGGCGGCCTGCTTCAGCTCCCAGAATCTCGTTTTCATGCGTTCCCTCCTTCCGCGCCGCCCAGGGCTACGGTTTCCGCACCCAGCGCCGCGATATTCTTTGTCAGATAGTGCTCATCCGCCCAGGGCTCCGGGATAGTGGGCAGGCCGGCCGCCCGGAGAACGTCGTTGACCGAGAACACAGCGGAGCCCACCAGCTTTTCCACATTGGAGGCGTTGGCGAACATGTCGAAGTGGCGGATGCTGCTGGTGTCGACCCGGAGGTAGTTCCCGTTGATCATGCCCTCGTAGCCGTAGCGCTTCCGGTTGATCTCCTCCTGCAGTTGGTCGCAGATGGGGTCGATGCAGCCGGTCAGAAACCGGCCCTGTGCGTCCTCTGTGCCCTGGATGCTGCCATCTACCAGCACGGCGGGGATCTGGAACGCCTTGGCCGTAAAGCCGAAGATGTCCTTCATCTGGCTCTGGATGTCCGCCAGCTCCACATAGCTTTTGCCGCCTTCGTTGGTAAATGTGTAGCCGTCGAACTCCGGCAGGATAGCGCCGTTGGAGTCCAGGAAGGCCTTCACCTGCTCCTGGATCATCAAGGCAAATTTTTCCTTAAAGTCCTCCGTACCCTGCGCCAGCTGGTCCACGTGCACCTTCCAGTGCTGGCCCTTGTCCCACTCGTAGCGCTTCATGGCGGCGTTGAGAAGCCGCCAGTAGGAGCCGTACAGTCCATCCAGTACCGGTTTGATGTCGATGTGATTCAGCCGGAGATGCAGCACCTCGCTTTCGCGGAAGGTCTTCTCGTAGCTGACGTCGCCCACCTGCACGTTGACGTACTCGTTCTGCCGGCTGGGATACTCCCCGTTTGGCAGGTAGCTGTCGGCCACCACCAACGCGTCATAGCCGTCCCGCCGCCGGGTGCTGATGACAAGGGCCTCACCGTCCACCAGCAGCTTGGACACCAGCTTGTGCAGAAACGCCGTAGAGTTCTGGTTCACGTTGGGCTCCACATTCCACAGATAGTGCTCCCGCTCCCGGATCTCCACGTTGTTGCGGAAGGTGCGAAACTCGCACCGGCCCACGGCGTTGGCGATCATGTTCGCGCAGATCCAGAAGCAGGTGTCCCGCAGCTGGAATTCCTGCGCCGCCGCCAGCAGCTCCCGGCAGGAGATCTCCACCGTGGTGGGCGATCTTGCCTTGCCGCCGGCCAGCCATTTCCAAAAATTCAGAGCCATAGCTCACCTCCTATAGCCGGATCGCGCCGATGGGCGGCAGCTTCACCGGCTCGCCGGTGCCAAGCACCGCCTCCTCGGTCATAGATGCCGCCAGAGCCATGAACGGGTCCGTTTTCCGGCTCTTCGGTTCGATCTTGGCGTAGTAAAAATTTCCTGTATTCGTACCGGCACGTTGGCCGCTGCGCACTCTCTTGGTGTTGTTCACTCCCCAGCGCAGGGGTGGGTTGTCACCCCATGTGAACAGGTCGCGGTCAAAGCATTCCTGAATTACCGGGTCGACCTGCATAATGTCGCCGGGTCGAACCAACTTCACGCGGTTCTTGTCCCTGGCGTCAAAGCCAATGCGCCGCATGGCGTCGCTCACCAGCGTCCAGCGGAAGTGGTCCATTGCCAACTTGACGATGTTGTACTTCAAGCCCATCCCCTTCAGGTAGTCCGCCAGGAGGTTGGGGTCGATGCTCACATCGTCCACCACCGTCAGCTTTCCCATCTCCGCCCAAGCTCGCCACGGGGCGACGATGCGGGAGAGCGACCGGCTCTGCAGGCAGACCCATGAATGGTTGATGTCATAACGCTGCGCTCCGATGCGGAAGTGCAGATTGACGCTCGCCCAGTCGTTGATCTCCGCGTAGTCGATGCCGGCCACGCAAGACTTCCCGCGGAGATCCGGCAGCGGCCGGTTGGTCGCCTTGACCTTGGCATAGTCCGTCACGCTGATCTCCAGCTGTCCGGCACGGATCCCCATGCGCTTTGTAAGGAAGTCTCCGTTCTGCTCCGGGTTTTTCTGCCAGTCGGAGTATTCGTCCGCGATCTCCTGCTGCAGGTGCGGGGAGTACGCCAGGGACGGGTTGGCCATGTGCCAGTTCTCCGGGTCGTGTACCTGCTCCCGATTCTCCAGGCAGCAGATGAACGGGAGGTACCCGCCCTCCGGCTCCGCCTCGCCCTCAAAAAGGATCCTCCTGCCCTGGGCCAGGAAGTCGTCCAGAGGGCCGTCCGAGACATCGCCGTTTGATGTAAACATCCCGATCCGGGGCTGGGCCACTTTGCCCAGACTGGTAACAAAAACCTTGTAGTTGTTGTAATTTTCAAAGGCGTGGACTTCGTTAAAGATCACCTTGCCGGAGCGCATACCGTCCCGGCCCTTGGGGTTGTTGGTGCGGCCCTTCATCACGCTTTTGTTGCGCACGCCCTGGACCATCTCTTTGGTGTGGTAGTAGTGCTTCTTTAGCTTCGCCTCCCACTTGGGGGATTCCAGCACATCCGAGAGGTCCTTCACCGGCGTGACCGCCTGCTCCTCGTTGTTGGCGCAGACATCCACATTGTATTTTTTAACGGGATTGTAGGGAGAAATGGAGCACGCCCCGTCAAAGGCAATGAACCCGTCTTTCCCTCCCCCACGGCCTATCATGCACAGCGTCTTCTTCCATCGTGGCCGCCCATCAGCTCGGTAAGTGCAGTCCCACAGCGTCAGCAGAAATTCCTCCCAAGGGAAAAGCCGCTCGTAAGGGAAATACTTCACCAGGCCAAGGTAGTGCCGGAGCTGTTCCGTGTCCACATAGATGTCCTCCTCCGCGAACACGCGGCGCACATAGGACACCAGGGCGTGCTGCTCGGGACAGGCGCGCGGCGTGTCCGCCTCCACCAGCTCGATATAGCGCAGCACCTCCGCGGGGATCTCACAGCTCATCGTCGTCATCGCCCCGGCCGGCAGCCAGAGCATCCTCCTTAAAGCCCAGCGTGGAGAAGATGGCCAGCATCTGGCGGGAGACTTGGATCTCCAGCGACACGCTGCGGTTCTCCGTCAGGCGCCCCCGGTCGTCCGTGATGGTCAGGCCGCGCCGGGCGATGTCGTCCCGCAGCTCCTGACGCCTCACCCAGAAGTCCATATACTCCTGCACCTTGTCCCGGTACACATCTTCGTTGAGATCCCTTTCGATCAGGTTCTGCAGCATCGACTGCCGGAGCTCCTTATAGGCGTCCGTCAGGCGGTAGTTCTTCCGCTTTTGCGGGGGTGCGTCATGACCCGCCCGCTGCGCCTCCAAATGCCGCGCCATGGACACGTTCTTCTTCGCTGCGGCGACCTGGTCGCGGCGCAGAGCAATGCGCCCCATTATAGCCAGCCGATCAAACGCGCTCCGGAAGTCCTCGCCGTAGGTGTCCATGCACCAGGCGTTCAAAGCTGCCTCATCACAGCCAAACCAACCGCACAGCTCCTCCACAGAGCACTGCATACCGCACAGGCTCTCAAATTGCCGACGGTCCAGTTCCCGCTGATGCGCCATCATTACACCTCCTTTTCGCTCAAACACACAGCCTTTTTGCCCGTGAACTTCTCCCACCGGTCAATGATGACATCCACGTATTTAGGATCAAGCTCCATGCAGTAAGCCCGTCGCCCGTTTTGCTCCGCTGCAATGATCGTTGTGCCGCTGCCAGCAAACAAGTCAAGCACTGCATCGCCTTCCACGCTGGAGCACTGCATCTGATAGTCAAACAGCTTCACCGGCTTCATCGTCGGGTGCTCCGCAGATTTTACGGGCTTGTCAAAGGCTCTGCGGGGGGAGTGGGACTATAGTCATCTTCAACGACTTCATCGTTTAATTGCGCCTGAAGCCCCCACTCGAAATCAAACGCCGACAGGTCCAGCTCCGGCAGCTCGGCGGCCAGCAGGTCGAGATCCCACGGACTTTCGTTGGTCTTATTGTCCACAAGGCGCAGGGCCTTTACCTGCTCCGGCGTCAAATCATCGACACAGACGCAGGGAACCTCAACCATGCCCAGCTTCTCCGCCGCCAAGGCGCGGCAGTGACCAATGACGATCACGCCGTCCCGGTCTACCACGACCGGCTGCACAAAGCCGTACTGCCGGATGCTTTCCGCCACGTTGGCCACCTGCACGGCATCGTGCTTTTTGGCGTTGGCGCGATACGGCGTCAGCCCCACCAGCGGCCTGTTCTCGATTCGCATAAAGTCACCTCCCGTGCCCGATTCGGACACCGCGCCCGCCTCAGGCCAGCCAGCCTACGTCAATACCCCGCGCATCCAGCGCAGGCCTTCGGATGACCAGCCTGAGGCATTCTTCTGCGGCTTTGCGGGACGGGCGGACGAGCCGCCCGAACCGAGGAAAAAGGAGAAGAGTACTTCCGGGGCTGCCCGCCCCGCAAAACCGCAGCTTATTCTGGAATTGCCCGGCGATTCTCGCGCCCACGCGCAGCGCGGCGACGCGCAGACGCGGAAATCGCTGGAATG
>ERZ1034897.213-NODE-213-length-32719-cov-9.918534_pt1 | contig 32719 bp, 24 predicted proteins | sample MGYA00520629_ERZ1034897 | MGnify/ENA primary metagenome ERZ1034897 (study PRJEB33766, sample SAMN09781789) | gut metagenome | biome: gut microbiome | host: Homo sapiens | place: Madagascar | study: EMG produced TPA metagenomics assembly of the PRJNA485056 data set...
CCGGCGTGGAAAAACTGTAAAGGGAGCCGCCTATGTATGCAAAAGTGACAAGCCTCGGCGTGACCGGGTTAGCCGGGTACATCGTTCAGGTGGAGGCCGATCTGTCCGGCGGGCTGCCGCAGTTCAATCTGGTGGGCCTGCCGGATTCGGCGGTGAAGGAGAGCAGCGAGCGGGTGCGCAGTGCCATCAAGAACCTGCACTACGAGTGGCCCGCCAGCCGTATTACCATCAACCTGGCCCCCGCCGACGTGCGCAAGACCGGGCCGGTATACGACCTGCCGGTGTTCGTGGGCATTCTGGCCGCGCAGGGCAAGCTGCCCGTCCCCGGCGGCGAACGGGCGTTTTTAGGGGAGCTTGGCCTGGACGGCACATTACGCCCCGTGACCGGCGTTCTGCCCATGGCGATGGCCGCTGTGCAGAACGGCGTGAAGGAGCTGTTTCTGCCCGCCGAGAACGCTGCCGAAGCCGCTGTGGCCGAAGGGTTGACCGTCTACCCTGCCCGCAGTGCCCAGGATGTTGTGCTGCACCTGTGCGGCGCAGATCCCATCACTCCGGCCACGCCGGAAGGGTACGATGAGAACGGCGTCTGGCTGGGGCCGGATATGGCCGATGTGCGCGGGCAGAGCGAGGCCCGCCGGGCGATGGAGGTCGCCGCCGCAGGTGGGCACAACCTGCTGTTGGTCGGCCCGCCGGGTACCGGTAAGTCCATGCTGGCAAAGCGGCTGCCGGGCATTCTGCCGCCGCTGACCTATGAGGAAGCGTTGGAAACGAGCGCGATTTATTCAGTGGCCGGGCTTTTGCGCGGCGGCGCGGGACTTGTCAGGGAAAGGCCGTTCCGCAGCCCGCACCACAGTGTCAGTTCCACCGCCATCGTGGGCGGCGGGTCTGTGCCCCGCCCCGGCGAGGTGAGCCTGGCCCACAACGGTGTGCTGTTTTTGGATGAGTTGCCGGAGTTTGCCCGCGACACGCTGGAGGTGTTGCGCCAGCCGTTGGAGGATGGCAAAGTCACGGTCAGCCGCGTGCATGGGTCGGCATCCTACCCCTGTAAGTTTATGCTGGTGGCCGCCATGAACCCCTGCAAGTGCGGCTACTTAGGCCACCCGACGCGGGAGTGTACCTGCACGCCCAGTGCCGTGGATGCCTACCGGCGGCGCATTTCGGGGCCGCTGCTGGACCGTATCGACCTGCACGTTGAAGCGCTCCCGGTGGAATATGACGATTTGGCGTCGGAGTTAGGCGGCGAGCCGAGTGCCGACATCCGCGCCCGGGTCATGGCCGCCCGCGCCTTGCAGCGGGAGCGATACAAGGCCCTGCGCGGCGTGCGCTGCAACGCGCAGCTGCCTTCCAGTGCGCTGCGCCGCTACTGCCGCATGACCCCCGCCGCCGAGAAAATTTTGCGCGGCGCATTTGAACGGCTGGGATACAGCGCCCGCGCCTATGACCGCATTTTGCGGGTAGCCCGCACCGTGGCCGATTTGGACGGAAGTGATGTTTTAGACGCCGCGCATCTGTCCGAGGCGCTGCAATACAGGAGTTTGGACAGGAAGTTTGGGATGAGGTAAAAACTCATCTTAACTTATAAATAAAGTCGAGGCACCTGTGTACGAACATTGTTTGCCCCTACATTCTCTACGACGGTGGAAAGCATTTTTTGACATACTGAGGGGCACAACTCATTTCTGAGCTGTGCCCCCCCCTTTTTTAGTTCTGTTGCAACTTTACAAGGAGCTTTTTCTCCCAGATTTTCAGATCCAAAACCGCCTTTATCACCTGTTCACGGACTCCTGCCTGCAAATCGCTTTCTATATCAAGCGGATATTTTCTGGAATAAACACGCTTATACCGATAGCCCTCTCGCTTTTTGTCGTTGGGCTTTGCAATATCTATGATTCTGCTCTGCGTTTTTCTTCTATTCTCCGGCAAATTCCAACCGCCGAGTTCAAAAACGATTGAAAGTGAATCTTCCGTCCTGCCGAACCAATAATTATAGATGCTTGTGTTCCCCCACGAGCCGTTATTTTCAGTTAGCGGAGGTAGCACTGCATCCATCTCCTTTGTATGAAAGCAAAGCCACGAATCAGTTGAGTTTGCATAAAAAATTATTGTTCCGTCATCGCTCATCTGCTGCAAGGTTTCTCTGACCGTTGCCGCAATTTGGCCCCGGTTATCCACACGGTGTTCAAATATAAGGTCGAGCGCCTTTTGATGCTTTTTGTATATTTTATCACATATTTCTATCAGCTGTTGGTCATCCACGATATCCCTCCTAATAACCGCTATGTAGTTGTCAATCATCAGTCGCACGTCTGGAATCAAATCAATACTGTTGGAGACACTTTTCAGCGTGTCAACAATGTCGGAATACGTCATTACATCCCAATGCTCCTCATCGCTCGGCAACTCACCGTCGGGCGTGAGATATAGATATATCCTGCAATAATCGGGATATACTTTTTCAAGGATTTTGCGGTATCGATTCAGCTGGTTGCTGTGTTCATGCGACCCAACCTTATTTTCAAACGCTATCACTGTTTTTTCTTGGTCAGAGACAAGCAGAATATCAATATTATTCCATTCGCGCTGTACGGTAAAGCTGTAAAAATCCATCAGTGCAAGGTGGAAAACATCGTATCGGCCTGCATCGTCATTGGCAACCATTCGTTGTATCAGCGCCTTTATGTAAGCGCCGCCCATGCCGTGATTTTCATTTGCGTTCAAAAGCCACGCCAGCATATTGCTGTGGCGAATTTCGGCCCGCGAAATTTTCAGCACATCAAACAGATTAAATTTTCCTGTCCACGGCAGCAGTTCATTTAGGCAATCAATATCCAGCAAAAATTTTTTCAATGCTTCTTCGTCTGTCACTGCTTACACCCTACCTTTCCAGAATTTCCAGCAGTTTCGCAGCGCTTTTGTCCCAACTGTATTTTTCCAGCAGGACGGCAGGGGCGGCGGCGGGCGGGGTGACGGCAGAAACATCGCCGGGGTTGGTGCTCAAATCAATATAGGCGGCGCAGTCGCCGTAGACTTCGCGCATACAGGGGGTATCGCTGACGATGATCTCAGGCGCACCGCAGGCGACGGCCTCCAACGGCGGGATACCGAACCCCTCGTAGAGCGTCGGGAAAAGGAACGCTTTGCAGTGGGCCATCAGTGCTTTGGCCTCACCGTCGGCGACATAGCCGAGGTAGAGCACGTTGGGCAGGTCGGCCAGCCCCAGGCGCTCGGCCTCGGCGGCCAGGCTACCGCCACCCGCAATGGCAAATACCGCGTCGGGCTTTGCTTTGGCCGCGCGCAGCACCCAGGGGAAGTTTTTGTTTTTCAGCAGGTTCGCCATGCTGAAATAGTACGCACCCCTTTGCAACTGCGGATGCTTGGCAAAAATGCCGTCATCGGGTGCCAGGCGCTGCATCTGCTGCCAGGCGTTGTAGACGATGTTCATTTTTTCCAGCGGCACACCGTAATATTTGTGAATTTCGGATTTGGAAAACTCCGACACCGTGATGATGCGCTCGGCCTTTTGGGCAATGCGGCGGTATTGCAGGCAGTGCCAGGCGGCGCTCAGGCGGTCGCGGTCGGACGTATAAAAATCGCGCCGGGCACGGTAGCAGACATCGTGAACGACTGCAATGCCTCGGAAGCCGAACCATGGAATAATGTTGCACGTAGCAAGGCCCTTAGCCCCGCGCTGCTTTAAATATTCAGGGTAATCCAGCTGCTGCCAGGCAAGGCCCCGGCGGGTGCCGAAGGGCACGGTCCGGATGTTCTGGTAGGCCGGGGTGGTCACGCCCTGCGGGGTGACGATCTCCACAAAATCGGGCGGCACAATGCGGTCCAGGGCGGCCAGCAGCTCAATGGAATAGCGCTGGATGCCCGAGACGCGCTGAGCGAAAAAAGAGCCATCGACGGCCCAGATGGTGTTGAACATGGGGTACCTCGTTTATACATTAATAGTTTGCATCAGATGCGGGCGGAGCAGAGCCCCGCCCCTACACTGCAAATTGTTGTTTATAATGCATGATTTTGTTGACGCTTTGGTCAAGGCGGGCTTCGGATATCGTGCCGTTTTGCACAGCGGCAAGGACAGCATCGTAGGCTTCCGGCAGGGAGTTTGGCATCAAAAGTACATCACACCCCGCCTGGATGGCCTGAATGGCAGCCTCTCCGGGAGTGTAGGCTTTTGTGATGGCGTCCATCGAAAGTGAGTCGGTGACGATCAGCGTGTTCTCTGCGTCGGGAATCATCGCAATCAGCTCCGCCGAGAGGGTCGCGGGGGTGTCGCTGCCGATCACGTTCGGCGCGGCGATGTGCCCCACCATGACAGCGTGCAAGCCGGTATCTGCCGCAAAGGGCAGCAGCTCGCAGTTTTCCAGTTCTTCGCGGGTCTTGTAGGTCACGGCCAGGTCGGTGTGGCTGTCCTCGGCAGTATCGCCGTGGCCGGGGAAATGCTTGAGCGTGGGCAGGATGCCGTTTTGCCGCAGGCCCTCCGCCGCAGCGGCGGCCATTTGGGCAGCGGTGGCGGCATCCGACGAGAAAGCACGCTCTCCGATGATGGGGTTATCTGGGTTGGTGTTCACGTCAGCATCGGGCGCAAAGTCCATATTGAAGCCGTAGGTTTTCAGGTACCCGCCGATGGTCTGCCCCATAGCGCGGGCGTTCTCAGGATCGCCCGATGCACCCACTGCGGCGGCACTGGCATAGCGGGGCAGGTCAAAGGCGTCGTTGTTCGCCAGCCGCGCGACCATGCCGCCCTCCTCATCCACCGTGATGAACAGCGGCGTGGCGCTGGCGGCCTGCAAGTCTTTATTGAAGCGCGCCAGCTGGGACGGTGACTCGATATTTTTGCCAAACTGGCAGATGCCGCCCACCGGGTATTGCTGCAGTGTCTCCCGCATGGCGTCGGTCACTTGGGTCACACCGTCGGCCCTGGGATCGTCAATGGTCTCCTGGGAGAGGGTCAAATCGAGGGCGTCCGGCCGGACAATGAAAAGCTGACCGACTTTTTGTTCGAGGGTCAGGGTTGCGGCCGTGGAGGCGGGGGGTTCTGTTGGCGCGGGGGTGGCCGTGGAGGCCGAGGCGGAGGCACAAGCGGTAAGGAGAAGGGCGGCAAGGATAGGAAGGAGGGTTTTCATGGGCAGAGTTCTCCTTTCGGTTTTCTAGGGGCGGCTGTGGGAAGGTGCGGCGGGGCGAGGCGTCCCCCCTGCAAATCAACGGATAAATGGGCATCTTCCTTACACGTGCGGGCCGGGCATACCCGGCCCCTGCAATGGCACTACCTTATATGTATAGTAGCATATTTCCTCTTCCGGGGCAAGAAAAAAGAGAGGGACAGCATCGCCCTCTCTTTTGTATCTGTTAGTCCGGCAGGCTGGCGGCGTAGTCGTTCTCACCGCCTACCGGGTACTGGGCTACCACGTCGGTGGTCACTGCCGTCTCGGCGGTGGCATCATACAACGTCTCCTTCGTCACGGCAAAAGCTGCCTTGTGATCGGCGTTCACCTCATACACCACGGTGGGCGCGGCGTCGCTGGCAAGGTAGCACAGGCTGTCGGTGGTGTCGGTGGCCTCCGTGCCAAACCGTACCGTCAGGCTTGTGCCGTCGGTGAAGGTCAGCGTTGCGGTCACGTCCGGGTCATCCAGGCCGTAGGCGCTGTCTGCGTCTGGCGTCGTGATGGTCCATGCCGTCTGCATCTGCAAGATCGTGTTGACCATCTTCTTGACGCTGCTTTGGTTCAGGGCGTAGTCCGTATCGTTGGTCAGCGTCCAGCTGCCGTCAGCCTGGGTGAAGTCCAGGTCATTCATCTGCATCGACACCACATCATCCAGCGTCTTGTCGGTCAGTGTCTGGGCCTTGTACAGGTCATGGGCAGATTTGCTCAAGGCAGCCAAATCGCTGCGTTTGACCGTGTAGGCCGCGCCGGTGTCGTCGTAGACGTAATAGACATCGGCCACACTGTTCAGCTGGTCAACGGTCAGGCTAACGCTCTCCTCTCCCGCGCCGATGGCAATGGTCATCTGGGGGGTAGCGCTCTTTTCGGGCAGGTCGGTCAGGTCACTGCCCTCCAGCTTGCGCTGGGCGGTCAGGTTGGCGTAACTCTCTACAAGGCTGGCGGTTTTCGTCTGGTCCAGCGGCAATGTTGGGTCGGATTCCAGCATCCAGTCGCCGGAGCTGTTTTTGACCAGCGTCACATCCTGGTTGTTGCCCGCGTAGGCCAGACGGTCGATATCCTCCACCGCAAAGCTGCACAGCGGCAGCGTCGCGTCGGTGGTATCGTCCCCGCGCTGCAATACGGCCAGCAGCACGACCAGCACCGCCATGACAATGACCAGCACCACCAGCGGCAGCATCTTTTTTGTGTTTTTCATGGCGGCTCCTTATCTGCGGCGGCGCACGACGCAAACCACCGCACCCGCAATCAAGCAGATGATGGGCAGCACCAGCGTAAACAGCACGCCCAGCGGCAGTGCGGCCGAGGTCGGCACGCTCAGCGAGGCCGCGCTCATGCTCTTAGCGCTGATGACGGCGGTCGTCTGTTCGCCATTCATCCAGTTGACGACGCTACCCAGGAACTGCGCGTTGCCGCCGGAGACGGCCTGGTTGATGTTGGACAGCAACAGGTTCGGGCAGTTGACCCAGACAACCCGTGCGCCGGTGGTGACGTCCTCCGCCGCCACGGCCACAGCAAAGGTGCCCTCGGGATCAGTGTCGGCTTTCTGGGCTGTCTCGGCAGTGGCGTAGTTCTCCATCGAGTAGGCTGCGTCGCCTGTGGTCAGCAGATCGGTAAAGCTGAACTCGCTGTCCTCATCGGTGGTGATGCCCTGGGCGATGGGGGTGTAGACCATCATATTCTGGGAGACGCCCGCCGTAATTTCGTTGCTGGCCAGCGTGGGCAGCAGGTAGGTCTGGGGGTAGCCGTAGGGGTAGTGGTCGGTGTCCGTCTCGATCAAAAGACCCTGCTGGCGGGCCATACCGCAGACGGCCAGCACCGTGTCCAGGTTGGGCGTGCCGGTGGTAAAGTCGGTGGCCACAAACAGCTTGCCGCCGTTTGCAACGTAGTCAGTCAAAATCGTTGTTTCTGCGTCGGTCAGGTCGGCCCCGGGCGCATTGATGAGCACCGCAGCGGCATCCGCCGGGATACTGCCCGCCGTGGTCAGGTTCAGCTCGGCGGTGGTGACGCCCGCGTTGTTCAGCGTGTCGGTAAAGTCGCTGGACAGCGCCGCTTCGCCGTGGCCGGTCAGCTCGTACAGCTGGTAGGATGTCTCCCGCGTGACCTTGGCAATGCCGGAGGTAATGGCGTTTTCCGCCTGGAAGCTGTAATTGGCGCTGCCGGTGGAGTAGTAGCTCTCCAGATCCAACTCGTACATATCGTTATAGGACAGCACATCGCTGTTGTCGCCGCTGACGAGGACGACACTGCCGGTGGAGGCCCCGTCGTACTGCTGGGCGAAGGTCGGGTAGAGCACCGGGTCGCGCTGCTGCCAGCTGAAATGGCTGCTCTCGCCCGCATAGCGGTCCAGCAGGCGGGTGATGTTGTCGTCCTCCTGCCCGCTCTCGGCCAGGTAGTAGGCCGTCACGTCGGCATTCAGCTCATGCAGCAGGTTCTCGGTCGTCTCACTCAAGGTAAACAGCGAGGTCGTGGAAATATCGTACTGGGTGTATTTGGTGGGCAGGGCGCGGATAACCAGGTTGAGCAGAATGACCACGACCAGCGCCACGGCGGCCAGCACGCTTGCGTACAGGCCGCTGTGCAGGGCGCGTTTGCTGCCGCCCTGCGGGAGTTTCAGATTTGGTTTTTTCATGGTGCGGCACCTCCCTTAGTTCCAGCGGCGGCGTTCCAGCGCCTGCCCGGTCAAAAAGAGGAACAGCCCAATCACGGACAGATAGTAGGCAATGGCCGGGATGCTGAACATACCGCCCACGATGTCCGCAAAGGGTTCAAACAGGGCCAGCGCCGACAGTACGGCGTTAAAGGCCGCCAGCAGCCACGCTGGGCGCAGCTGGAACAGGATGAACAGCACGACCGCGCCGACGCAGAACACCGCAGCGCCTGCCGTCAGCCGCTTGCAGATGACGCCCACGAGGATGGCCGCAATCAGCAGCACCACGGTGAACACGATGAACGCCAGCAGGTTGCCGGTGGTGAACATCGTTTTGATACCGTTCATCAGATAAGCGACGAGCAGCGCACCGAAGGTGGCAAGGTAGGCGAGAATCTGGTTCTCGGTCAAAGCCGAGATCCAAGTACCCACGGCCAGGCAGGCCGCGCTCAGCAGGACATAGCCCAGCAGGGCGCTGTACGCCGCCACCAGTGATACCGTACCGAAGGCTTTTAAAATCAGCGGCATGAGCACCGCCGCCGTCAGCGGGATGGCAAACACGGCGACCTCGGCCAGAAATTTGCCCGCCACGATGGCCGGGATACTGACCGGGCTGGTCAGAAGCAGCTGGTCGGTCTTATTCTTGCGTTCCTCAGCAAAGCTGCGCATGCTGATGGCCGGCAGCAGGAAGAGCAAGATCATCGTCATGGTGTAGAGCACTGACGCGAAATCCGACGAGGCGTAGAGCAGGTTGCGGTTCGTGTAGTACAGTCCCAAAAAGAACAGACTGACCGCCGCTATGACCCAGCCGATCATGCCGGTAAAGTAACTTTTGACCTCACGCTTAAAGATCGCTGTCATCGCCGTTTGCCTCCTTTTCCTCGGTTTGCGTCTCGGGTGCGGGGGTCGTCTCCCCTGCCGCGTCCGGGGCTTCGGTCAGCTGCAGGAACACATCCTCCAGGCTCATGGTTTCGGCGCTCAGGCTCAGCACCGGGCAGCCCGCCTGGGCCAGCGCCAGACTGAGTGCACCGCGCAGGTCTGTTCCCGCAGTGCTGACGGCGGTAAAGCTGACCTCGCCGCCCTTTTCGTCGGTGACTTTTACATCGGTCAGGCCGGGCACAGCGGATGCAGCGGCCACAACGGCATCGCGGCTGCCCTGAGCCGTGGCGGTGATGGTTCCCTTCGCAGTCAGCTGGGCGGCCAGTTCCTCCGGCGTGCCCTGGGCCACCAGCTTGCCATGGGCAATGATGAGAACCCGGTCACAGACGGACTGGACCTCGCTCAAAATATGGCTGGACAAAATGACCGTGTGGGTCTTGCCCAAGTCGCGGATGAGGGAGCGGATCTCGATCATCTGCGCCGGGTCCAGACCGACGGTCGGCTCGTCAAGGATGACGACTTTCGGCGTGCCCAGCAGCGCGGCGGCAATGCCCACGCGCTGGCGGTAGCCCTTGGACAGGTTGCGGATGAGGCGGCGCTCCATCCCCTGCAAGCCCGCGCGGGCGGCGGACTTTTCCACCGCGGCGGCGCGTTCGGCTTTCTTGCGGGTGCCTTTCAGCTCGGCCACAAACAGCAGATATTCCTGCACGGTCATATCCTGGTACAGCGGCGGCAGCTCCGGCAAGTAGCCGATGCAGGCTTTCGCGGCGGCAGGTTCATCGGCAATGTCGTGGCCGTCGATTTTCACCGCGCCGTCGGTGGCGGAAATGTAGCCGGTGATGATATTCATGGTGGTAGACTTGCCCGCGCCGTTGGGGCCGAGCAAGCCATAGATGCAGCCATCCTCGACGGTGAAACTGATATCATCCACCGCTGTGTGGCCGCCGTAGCGCTTTGTCAGATGCTCTACTTCGATCAAAGTGCGCACACTCCCTTTTTACATTGGTTGCCTCTATTATACTTTTAAAATGTGATAATTTTGCGATAATGGTTTGAAGATGTGTGAAACCTTGCGCCCCCTTCCGACAAAAAGCGCCGCAGAAACGGTTTTTCGGCCCGTTCCTGCGGCGATATAGCATAGTTCTATTTAAAAGGTATCATGGCGCACAAAGCCGCCCAGTTCATCGGTGGTGGACATACCCGTGGCAAGGGCCTTGCTGCGCATGGCGGCATAAAACTCGGCGTAGGTGGCCTGCATATACGGCTCCAGGAAAAAGCCGCCGATGCCGAGCGTAAAGGCGCAGAGGATGAGCCAGCCGAGGAAGGAGAGCTTCAGCACAAAGAAGTTCCACTTTTCACCCTCCATCATTTCCTTGCTCAATTCCATGGCGCGGGTGGCGGTCAGGTAGGGGTTTTCTGCCAGCAGATAGGGCACGAGCGTGTAGCAGTACTCCCAGTAAATGCCGGGCACAATGAGCAGCAGGAAGCCCAGCATGACTTTTAAATTGGTGAGCAGCTGCACAACGATGGGGTTGCCGTAGGGGCGGCGGAAGGTGCTGACGACAGTGGAGGCCGGGGTCAGGGATTGGCGGCTCTCCATAAAATAGCGGCAGCGGCCCACGTTGAGCGGGTACAGCACGAACAGCACCCAGCAGATACTGATGACCGCACCGATAAGTGCGCCGACGGCCAATGCCATGAGCATACTGTCCGGGACGCCGCTGAGGATGTCGTAGACCGAGGATGTATCCCCCGTCGTGGTATCCACCGCCTGCCGCGCCGCATTGCCGCTGCTGGCACCTGCCCCGCCCAGCCCTGCAATGCTGAGGGCCAGGCAGATCCAAAAGCTGCGCCAGTAGCGCCCCCTGAGTGCCTGCTTGGCGTTATCTTTTAAAAGTGTACGTGTCCACATAAGTGTCGCACCTCCCTAGTCATTGCTAATATTATAACAGATTATGGCGCAAAAGCAAGCGGCAGCACGTTTTGTTTTGACGATTTTACGTTAATTTTGCAGTTATTCACAAAAATATAAAAAAGTTTTGATTTTTTTGCCGAAAATGCTTGACATTTACGTGGCATTTGGCTATAATAATACACGTCGCCGGAACACGGTGGCCAACAGAATATGCGGATGTGGCGGAACTGGCAGACGCGCTAGATTCAGGTTCTAGTTCCCTTAAAAGAGTGTGGGTTCAAATCCCTTCATCCGCACCAAACGGAAGCCCCGAACTTAGGTTCGGGGCTTTTCGTTTGGTCTTGCGGTGAAGAGGATTTGAACAGGGCGACGGCGCCGCAGCGCCGGGGCAAACTGTCCTGCGGACAGTTTGCCAGCCTGCGGGAAAATCCCTTCATCCGCGCCAAAGAAAAAGACCTAAGAACATTTGTTCTTAGGTCTTTTCTTTTTTCCGTACCGAACTTTTACCGCACCGCGATACAAAAGATGCTGGGCACTCAGAGCGTTCCCCCAAAAAGGGCGGCACAAATTTTGAATAACAAAGTAGGGGCAGCAGGCGGCGGTAATCCTCTGCCGCCGCGAGACTTTCTTTTTTTCTCTGACATAAATGCAGCCCCGGTTTTGCTGACGAAACCGGGGCTGTACTTATTACGTATCTCTTATTTCCCACCCATAAATGCCGGGAGAGGTTTGCTCTCCTTGAGCCACTGGTGGTACTCGGCGGTGGCGGCGAACTCCACGTCACCGGCGGAGTTCAGCGCAGTCTCGACGGAGTCCTGAATGACGCCGATGATGAAACCGACGCCGACGACCTGCATAGCGATATCATTGGAGATACCGAACAGCGAGCATGCCATAGGGATGAGCAGCAGCGAGCCGCCTGCGACGCCGGAAGCGCCGCACGCGCCCAGCGCGGACATGACGGACAGCAGGACGGCGGCAGGCACACTAACATCCATGCCCAGCGTGTTGGCCGCAGCCAGCGTCATGATGGTAATGGTGATGGCCGCACCGTCCATGTTGATGGTCGCGCCCAGGGGGATGGAGACAGAGTAAATGTCCTTGTCCAGCCCCAGCTTCTCACACAGGGTCATGTTGACCGGGATGTTGGCGGCAGAGCTGCGGGTGAAGAAGGCGGTCAGGCCGCTTTCACGCAGGCAGCGGAACACCAGCGGGTAGGGGTTGCGGTGCAGGTAGATGAAGATAATCAGCGGGTTAATGACCAGCGCCATGAACAGCATCGTGCCCACCAGCAACAGCAGTAGGCGGCCGTACTGGGTAAAGATGGACAGGCCGTTGTCCGCCACGTTGGTAAACACCAGGCCCATGATGCCGAAGGGAGCCATGTTGATGACCCAGCGCACAATGGTGGAAACCGCGTCCGCCGTGTTGGCCATAAAGTTTTTGGTGGTGTCGCTGCCCAGGCGCTTCATAGCCAGGCCAAACAGGCAGGCCCACATCAGGATGCCGATGTAGTTGCCGTTCATAATGGACGCCACCGGGTTGGAGACGATGTTCGCCAGCAACGTGTGCATGACGTCACCCAAGCCCTGGGGAATCACGTCCGCAGTAGCAGCCTCGGCCAGCACCAGCGTCTGTGGGAACAGCTTGCTGGTCACGACGCTGAGCGCCGCCGCCACAAAGGTGGTGAGCATATACAGCCAAACGACCGTGCCGAAGCGGCGGTCCAGCTTGGACGAGCCCTGCGCCAGCGCACTGGCGACAATGACGAAAACCAGCACCGGGGCAATGCCTTTCAGTGCGCCGACAAACAGGTTGCCAAGTTCCTCGATCCATGCCGCGCCGGGGCAAATCAGCGCCAGCGCCGCACCGACGACTAGGCCGACGGTGATGCGCAGAATCAGGCTGGTCTGATTATACCGGGTAGCCACCGCTTTGGCCGCTTTCGTGAGTTGGTTCATACAAATTCCTCTTCCCTTTTTATACTGTGCCGGGCACGGCTTGCAGGGTGCGCCCGGCGTGCAAAAGCCGCCCGCACAGACCGCTTTTGCGTAACAATCCACATTATACCGCAAAATGTGCAGATTGCAAGATACGGACAGTTGTACCAGCCAGAGAAACACGTTGTTTTTTGCGATGGGACGATGTAAAAAAATATTAAAATTTGTTTTTAAGAGCGGAATAGGTGTATTCGTGGTGTGGACAGCTTACTGTGAAATTACAGGACAGGGGTGCCTTCCCCCCGCCGCTTGGCGCCACAATTCATATGCAGCAAAAAATCCCCGAACTAACGTTCGAGGATTTTGTCTCGACGTGACAAAAAAGATACCCGGTGAAAACGGAATAGGTCAAAAGAACATCAACTATTCTAATATATGAATTTGCAAAAAATCTTGTTTCTTGCAAACAATTGGTGTAAAGTTGTAATTAGAAATATTGTAGTATTTGAATGTATAAATGTGTATCGTGGTTTTTATTAAAGTTCATCGCAATGGGAGGATACTATGCAGGACGCTGAAGCGTATTACAAGCAGGAACAGAACATTAAATATGTAAGCGATTCCTATGGTAAAGAATCTTGGGTTCGTGTGTCCGGAAAAGATATATTGAATAGGGCAGAAGCACACTTTTGGTGTGCCCTTATTAAAAAGACAAAAGTAAAATCTGTATTTCGAGACTTTTCATGGGACACAGATGGTATGTCAGATGGACCGGGATTTGAGGGTGGCGGAAGTACCTATACATATAAAAGGAATCTCGTTACCGGCGGAATAGAGCCACTGCTTTATTACAGAAACTTTTATGGCGTGATTCCCGATTGTGTAGAATTGGCACAGGAATTTATTCTCCTCAATAATCTTTACTACGACTCAATTAAGCATAGCTATTTTGAGCTTTGTATGGATGGCGAAACAGAAGAGGCCGTTCGGTATCAGAAAGATAATTGTACGGTTTCAGTTAAGTTAAAATACTTGCAGAAATATGCTGCTGCAAAGCAAATGGCAATCCTATTATTTTTTGACATAAGGGCAGAAATCGAGGGGTCTTTAGAAGAAAACGGCTTAGATAAGTTTTTTGATACATTTAAAGATAAAGACCTTTATTATTCCATTTGGGGAGACCAAATGGATTTCGGAAACAAACACGTATATAGTGTTTTGATGGGTAAAAAAATCTTGTATCCTAATGCAGTCGATCAGTGCGGTTATTGGCCATACGAAAAGAAGGAAAAATATGAAACTTTTATAATTGGAACAGATGAATTTGGAAACACAAAAGAATATACTTGCAATCCAAGTAAACTGGCAAACAACTTTGGCACTAACGCAGATGCACCATATTACTTTACACCAGTGTTCTTCAAAAAGGAAGTGCTTCAAAAATATATTTTGAAACCAGAATTGTATACGATAACAGATGGGAGCTTGCAATGTCAGGTGCTGTGGCAATTGCAAATAGATAACCATCATAAAGACTGTGTTATAGCGTATTTAGGTGACCTTGGTAAAAATCTTCCAGAGAGTGAGCGGCTCTATTGGAAAAGCTATAATATTGACAGCGATGAAAAGTTAAGCCGGGTTACGTTTGAAAGAGATTTTATGTGTCTCCCATCAGAATCAAATATGATTGACCACAAGTTTCAAAGAGATTATGCAAAAGTAATTGACTACTGGAATAAAAAGTATGGGTGGTCGATATTTCTTCCATTGACAGAACAAGATGAGTACAATCTATCACAGATTAGAATTCCCCTGACCAATAGCCAACCGGAATTCGATATGCTGGTTTTATCACTGGTAAAAGTTTTAATCGATTCACTAAACGAAGCAAAACTAAAAGAAACTTTGACTAAGGAATGTAAGAACGGAAGTATAAATGAATTGCAGGGCTGGCTAGAAGAACATAATTGCCAAGATTATGAGATTCACATAAAATTTTTGCGAGAAGTACAAGAACTGCGTTCTACAGGTACGGGACACCGCAAAGGAACAAATTATAACAAAACCGCACGTAAATTTGATGTAGGAATAAAGACTTTAAAAGATGTTTTTGAAAACATTTTGGAAAAGGCCGACGAGTTTCTTTTATATCTAATGAAAATATAAAGCGTGCAAGTATGAAAAAGTCTAATTTCACTTGCAAGAGGTGCTCCACCGCTTTTTCTTCTGTACCGCCTCAAATACCTCTTTCTCAATAATCGCCTCATGCGCATCTTCGATCATATACATACTCAGTTCCCCGCGATTCTTTTTCTGCTTCCCAGTCAAAAAATCTGGCGTATAGGTCTTTTGCAACAACAGTATGCCCATATATTTCTCATTGCTTAGCATACGGTCGATTGTTGATGTGCTCCATTCTGCCTTTCCAGTAACCGTCCTTATGCCGTGCTCCTCCAAGTACCGCTTGATTTTGCGGACACCGTTGCCTTCTAAATACAGTGAGAATATCTTGCGGACGATTTCGGCTTCTTCGGGTACAATTACTAGCTGGCCTTCGGCGTCCTTGGTATAACCTAAAAAGCGGGTGTGGTTTAAAAGTGCTTTTCCTTCGCGCATACGCTGGTGGATGCCAAACTTGATATTCTCACTTTTGGTGGCGCTTTCTTCCTGTGCAACAGCAAACAAAATAGAGAGCGAGGCATCATCTATCTTCAGTGTGTCGATTTTCTCAACTTCGGATAAAAGTCCAATGTTCATGCTTTTTAATCTCCTAATAGTTGATAGCGCTTCAAGCGTATCCCGCCCGAAACGGCTTAGTGATTTGACGAATATATAATCAAAACGATGCTGCTTGGCATCGCGTAATATTTCGCAGTAGCCGCTGCGACCAGTCTTTCGCGTGCCGGACGCAACATCGCTGTAAACCTTGTAAAGTGTCCAATTCGGGTTTTCAGTGATAATTGTATTAAAATGAAGCATCTGGATTTCAAGGCTATGCAAAAGTTCAGGTGTAGCCTTGCTCACGCGACAATATGCAGCAATGCGCAGTTTTTGCAATTCGAGCGGTGTTTCCTTTTTAATAATATCAGGATATATTGTATAAATCTGTATAGACATAAAAAGCGCCCCATGTCTACTATAACATGAGGCGCTTACTATATAAAATAAAAAGTTAAAGCTACATCCAAATTGCTTTGAATGTAGCTTTTAACTTGGTGCGGATGAAGGGATTTGAACCCACACTCTTTTAAGGGAACTAGAACCTGAATCTAGCGCGTCTGCCAGTTCCGCCACATCCGCATATTCTGTTGGCCACCGTGTTCCGGCGACGTGTATTATTATAGCGGCTGGCGGGGCAAATGTCAAGCATTTTTGCAGAAAAATATCACTTTTCCCCACAAGAAATGCAGCCCTGCGCTTTCGGACGCAGGGCCGCATTTTATTTACCGATTACCAGAGGTTGACGACCTCGTTATACAGGCCCTCGTAGCTCTTGGCGGAGTTGGACCAGCTGAAATCACACTCCATGGCGCGTTTGACCAGCACAGGCCAGCCATCCTTCTGCCAGTAGCCCTCTTTGGCACGCCAGCAGGCCTCGTACAGCTCGTGGGCGTTGTAGTTGGCAAAGGTGAAGCCGTTGCCGTAGCCGTCGCCGGAGTCGCGGATAGAGTCCTTCAGGCCGCCGGTCTCGCGGATGACAGGAATGGTGCCGTAACGGCAGGAGACCATCTGTGCCAGGCCGCAGGGTTCAGAGCGGGACGGCATCAGGAAGATATCCGCACCGGCGTAGATTTCCTGCGCCAGCTTGGCGTTGAAGCCGATGTAGACGCCGACACGGCCCGGGTTACGGGCGCACAGCTCGTTGAAGAAGTTCTCGTACTGGCTCTCGCCGGAACCGAGGATGACCAGCTCGATGCCCTGCTGCAGCAGACCCTCGGCGATGGCCTGAACCAGGTCAACACCCTTATGGCCGACCAGGCGGGTGACCATAGCCATGACCGGGCTGCCGTCCTTATGCAGGCCAAACTCGTCCTGCAGGTGTTCCTTGCAGACAGCCTTGCCGTCCTGGAAGGTCTCGGCATCGTAGTTCTTGGCAATGTCGGGGTCGGTGGCGGGGTTGAACACATCGACGTCGATGCCGTTCAGAATGCCGCACAGCTTATACTGCTTCTGGCGCAGCAGGCCGTCCAGACCATGGCTGAACCAGGGGTCGAGAATTTCCTGTGCATAGGTGGGGCTGACGGTCGTGACCTTATCGGCACACTCGATTGCACCCTTCATGAAGTTGGCACAGCCGTCGTACTCCACCACATGGGCGTCGCGGGCACCGATGCCGCAGGTATCCTCGAGGATATCCAGGCCGTACTTGCCCTGGTAGGCAATGTTGTGGATGGTGAACACCGTCTTGATGCGGCTGAACTTATCCAGATGGCGGTAATACAGGTTCAGATAGACCGGGGTCAGCGCGGTCTGCCAGTCGTTGCAGTTGATGATATCCGGCTCGAAATCAGTGTAGAACAGCATTTCGAGGATGGCGCGGGAGAAGAAGGCAAAGCGTTCGCCGTCATCGTAGAAGCCGTACAGGCCGCTGCGCTTGAAGTAATACTCGTTGTCGATAAAGTAGTAGACAACGCCGTCGCGCTCGGCCTTGAACAGGCCGCAGTACTGGCTGCGCCAGCCCACGGGCACGCTGAAGTTGGTGACATAGGTCAGCGTATCCTTGAATTTCAGGTCGCCGTACAGCGGCATAACGACGCGGGCGTCGATGCCGTCGCGGACCAGCGCCTTGGGCAGAGCGCCCGCAACATCGGCCAGGCCGCCGGACTTGGCAAAGGGTGCAGCCTCGCTGGCTGCGTACAGGATTTTCATAAGCACCTCCGTGCGAGTTTCACAAAATGAGGGCGAGGGAAAGTCTGGCTCTCCCCCGCCCTCTCATCAAAGTCGTCTCCGGGGAGAGGGAGTTCGACCTCTATGAGCGTTATGTCTCCCCTGTGTCAGCGTTTTGCTGGCGGGGGTATTTTATACGCTGTGGCCCTTGGCGACGAACACCGGGAAGGTGTCGGTGCCGGTCAGCTTCTTGTCCTCGGTGATGTGGACGTTCTTGTCGGTGACGACGTACTCCACATTGCAGTTCGGCTCAACAACGGTATCCTGCATCAGGACGCAGTTCTTGACAACAGCGCCCTTCTTGATCTTGCAGCCGCGGAACAGCACGCTGTTCTCAACGGAGCCCTCGATGACGCAGCCGTCAGCCAGCAGGCTGTTCTTGACAGAGCTGCCCTCCAGGTAGCGGGTCGGGTTATCGTCACGAATCTTCGTGTAGATGGGCGCGGGTCCGAACAGGGCGTCCATGCTGCCTTCCTGAAGCAGACGCATATTCTCGTCGAAGTAGCTCTTCATGTCGGAGACGCGGGCGACATAGCCGTCGAACCGGTAGGCATGGACGTTCAGCAGCTTGAGGTTGCGGGCCAGGATGTCGCGCTCGAAGTAGACGAGGCCGCGGACGGAGGCATCGTGGATCAGGTGGATCAGGCTCTCGCGCTCAATGACATAGATGTTCATGGCGAGGTTCTGCTCACCGATGCGGTAGTCGTTGGACAGAATCTCAACAACGCGGTCATTGTCATCCAGACGGATGGTGTAGTTATCACTGCGGGCACCCTCGGGGATGGCGGCGCGGTTGTAAACCATCGTGACGTCAGCGCCGGACTTGACATGGGCATCGATCAGCTTATTGAAGTCGAAGTTCATGGCAATGTAGGAGTCAGACAGGATGACGTAGCGCTCCTTCTGCGCCTCGAGCCAGTTCAGGATGCTGTCCAGTGCGTCCACACGGCCGGAGTACAGCTTGACGCTGCGCTCGGCAAAGGGCGGGACGATATTCAGGCCGCCGCGCTTACGGGTCAGGTCCCACTCACGGCCTGCGCCCAGGTGATCCATCAGAGAGTGGTAGTTTTTACGCACGATGACGGACACGTTGTCGATGCCGGCGTTGGCCATGCTGGACAGCGTGAAGTCGATCAGGCGGTAACGTCCGCCGAAGGGGATGGAGGCCATGGAGCGCTCCGCCACCAGTTCGGGAACGAGGTTATCATAGGTGTTGGCGAAAATGACGCCGAGTGCATTCACATTGCTGTTTACCATTGTTCCTCACCATCCTTTACATCGCTGGAAACCATTGCCTTGGGGCCGACCGTTGCACCCTTGCCGATGACAACGCCGGAGCCGACGGTGGCGACATCACCGGGCTCGGCAATGTTCAGACCGCCTTCGGGCATGACGCCGACGGATGCGCCCTCCTCGATCGTGACGTTCTCGGCCACGATGCAGTGCTTGACGGACGCGCCCGCCTTGATGACAGTACCGCCCATGACGACTGCAGCTTCGACCGTTGCGCCCTTTTCGACGACAACGCCGGGGAACAGGATGGAATTATTGACCGTGCCGTTGACCTTGCAGCCTTCAGAAACCATGGAGTTGACGATGGTGGCGTCGCTGCCGATCTGCTGGCAGGGACGGCCGGTGTTGCGGGAGTAGATCTTCCAGTTTTCATCAAACAGGTTGATGCCGGAGTGCTTGGGATCCAGGACCTCCATGTTGGCCTGCCACAGGCTGGAAATAGTGCCGACGTCCTTCCAATAGCCGCTGAAGTGGTAGGCGTACATACGGCGGCCGTCCTTCAGCAGGTTGGGGATGACGTTCTTGCCAAAATCGTTCTCGGAGTTGGGGTCAGCCTCGTCCTCGGTCAGGTACTTCTTGAGGATATCCCAGTTGAAGATGTAGATGCCCATGGAAGCCAGGTTAGACTTCGGCTCCTTCGGCTTCTCCTGGAAAGCGTTGATGCGGTCGTCCTCGTCGGTGACCATCAGGCCGAAGCGGGAAGCCTCGCTCCATGGCACTTCCATGACAGCGACGGAGAACTCTGCGTTCTTCTCCTTGTGGAAGCGCAGGAAGTCAGAGTAATCCTGCTTGCAGATCTGGTCGCCGGACAGGATGATGACATACTTGGGGTCATAGCGGTCGATGAAGGACAGGTTCTGGTAGATGGCGTTGGCCGTGCCCTTGTACCAGTCAGAGCCGGATGCCTGCTGATACGGCGGCAGAACATGGACGCCGCCGTGCAGGCGGTCCAGGTCCCACGGCTGGCCGTTGCCGATGTACTCGTTCAGGACGAGGGGCTGATACTGGGTCAGGATGCCCACCGTGTCAATGTCAGAATTGACACAGTTGGACAGCGGGAAGTCGATGATACGATACTTTCCGCCAAACGGAACTGCCGGCTTGGCGAGCTTCTGGGTCAGCGCGTACAGACGCGAGCCCTGGCCGCCTGCCAGGATCATTGCGATCATTTCTTTTGCCATAAGATTTCTCCCCTTAAAATTTCGGCAGTATGCCGTTTTTAACGTATATCCAAAGGCGGTTCACACCGTCGTTTTGGCTTTAGGCGGGCGGCCCCGGCGTTTGGGGGCTGCCTGGGTCTTGGCCTCTGCGGCAGGGGCATCGGCCTTTGCGGTGGGTTTTGCCGCCTTTTTTGCGGCAGGCTTTTTCGCCGTTTTAGCGGGCTTGTCTGCGGCCTTTTCGGTGGTGGACTTTTCAGCCTTCGGCTTGCGGGCAGCGGGCACGCTCAGGTAGATGGTGGACAGCGGCGGCAGCGTCAGCGAAATGTGCTGGTCGAAGCCGTGCATCGGGCCTTTCTTGGCTTTCACCGTGCCGTTGGTCACGCCGGTGCCGCCGTACTTCTTGTCGTCGGAGTTGAGGATTTCCTTGTAGCTGCCGGGGTTCGGCACCCCCATCTGGTAATCCTTGCGCAGGACGGGGTTGAAGTTGCAGACGACCAGGATCATCTTCCCTGCTGCGTCGCGCCGCAGGAAGGCGATGACACTCTGCTTGCTGTCATCGGGCACGATCCACTGGAAGCCCTCCCAGCTGTAATCCACCTGCCACAGTGCGGGCGTATCACGGTAGAAGTGGTTCAAGTCTTTCACGTAGCCTTGCAGCTCGCGGTGCTTGTCATAGCTCAGCAGCATCCAATCCAGCTGCTTTTTCTCGTCCCACTCGATAAACTGGCCGAAGTCCTGACCCATAAAAAGCAGCTTCTTACCGGGGTGGGCCATCATGTAGCCGAAGAAAGTGCGCAGGTTCGCAAACTTTTCTTCGTAGTCGCCGGGCATCTTGTTCAGCAGGCTGCACTTTCCATGCACGACCTCGTCGTGGCTGATGGGCAAGACAAAATTCTCGCTGAACGCGTAGAAGAAGCTGAAGGTGACCTTGCCGTGGTTGCCCGCACGGAAGAGCGGGTCAGTCTTCATGTAGCTGAGCATATCGTTCATCCAGCCCATGTTCCACTTGAAGTTGAAGCCCAGGCCGCCATCGGACGCAGGCTTTGTGACCAGCGGCCAGGCGGTGGATTCCTCGGCGATCATCATTTTGTGGGGGTAGCGGCCCAAAATGGCGGTGTTCAGCTTTTGCAGGAAGGCGATGGCCTCCAGGTTTTCCTTGCCGCCCTTGACGTTCTGCTCCCACTCGCCATCCTTGCGGTTGTAGTCGAGATAGAGCATACTGGCTACGGCGTCCACACGCAGACCGTCGATGTGGTAGTGGTCGACCCAGAACATGGCGCTGGAAATCAGGAAGCTCTCGACTTCCTTCATGCCGTAGTTAAAGACCATCGTGCCCCACTCTTTGTGCTCACCACGGCGGGGATTGGGGTCCTCATAGCAGGGCGCGCCGTCGAACATATACAGGCCGTAGCCATCCTTCGGGAAGTGGGCCGGGACCCAGTCCAGAATGACGCCGATGCCCGCCTGATGCAGCTTGTCGACGAAGGCCATGAAGTCCTTCGGCGTGCCGTAGCGGCTTGTCGGGGCAAAATAGCCCGTGACCTGATAGCCCCAGCTGCCGTCGAAGGGATACTCGGTGATGGGCAGCAGCTCCACGTGGGTGTAGCCCATTTCCTTTATGTACGGGATCAGCTCGTCGGCCAGCTCGGCATAGTTGTAGGGCACGCCGTTTTCGGGGTCCTTCATCTTCCAGCTGCCGGCCTGCAGCTCGTAAATGGACATCGGGCTGTTGATGACATCCCGCTTTTCCTCGTCACTGACCCAGGCGGCATCCCCCCAGGTGTAGCCCTCAATATCATAGACCTTGCTGCCGTTGGACGGGCGGGTCTCGGTATGGAAGGCATACGGGTCAGCCTTATAGACCAGCTCATCCGCCGGGGTGGTGATGCAGTATTTGTAGACATCAAACTGTTTGATGCCGGGCACGAACCGTTCCCAGATGCCGTCCGTGACTTTTTCCATCGGGTGTTCGCCGGGTGTCCAGCTGTTGAAGTCGCCCACAATGGACACGGCCTTGGCGTGCGGTGCCCAAACGCGGAACACGGCACCGGCCTCTCCGTTTTGCTCGCACAGATGCGCACCAAAGTAGCGGTAAGCTTCCTGATTGTTGCCCTGTTTGAACAGATAAATGGGCAGATCGGAGCTATTTGGCGTTTCTTTGCGCTGTTTCAACGTAATCTCCCCTTTTGAGCGGTGCTGTACGCGATACAGTACACCGACTCTGTATAATCTCTGTATCTATATTACCTGTTTTGAAAAGGAATTTCAAGGTCTTTTGTGTAATATTCTGCTAAAATTTTCGTATGTTACCCGCCGCTTTTGTACAAGTTCGACATAAAGCGGGCTGTTTTTCGGACATTTGTACAAAAAAAGCCCCCTGCAAGGTACTTTTTACACCTTGCACGGGGTTTGTGTAATTTAAAAAAGTTTTTTACGTGCCGTAAATATAGTAGGGGTTCTCGCCGCTGTACACGCTGCGGCGATTCCAGACCGTGTGGGTCGCCAGGTAATCTGCCCAGGCGTGGTAGCCTGCGGCGTTGAAGTGCACGCCGTCCTTGGTGGCATAATCATCGATCTGACTGCCGTCGGCGGGGTTGGTCAACACCTCGCGGATGTTGATGTAGTAGCAGTCCTTGCGCAGCGCCATATTGGCCAGCAGGTCATTGACGGTGGCAATGCGGGTGTTGTCCAGGCCGGGCTTGGATGCCACGACATCCTCCTGCACGCCGGGGATGGCCTGGATGTAGAACTTAACGCCGGGGTCAAGCTGTTCGCGCAGCATATCGATCAGGCGCTCATAGTAGGCAAGGAAGCTGTCCTCACTGCCCTGCACAACAAGGTTGTTGGTGCCGACAAGGATGTAGAGGTAGTCCGGCTGGCTGGAGACGATGGTCTCCATCGGCGTTTCCGTCGCGCCGGTGACGGCGTTCTTGACGCTGACGTTGTTGACAAAGGTCTGCACGCCCGCGCTGACGTAGGTCGCATAGTGGGCGTTGTTGTAGCCGGTGCTGTAAATGCCCAGGCCCGAGGCAATGCTGTCCCCCGCGAAGGTCACGGTGTTGAAGTAGTCCTTCGTCACAGTGCCCAGCATCGGCACAGCCACCATGCGATGGTCGGTGTTCAGGTATTCGGTGTCAATGGTCTGTTCAACGGCGTCGGACTTGTCCCACACGGCGGTATCCACAGCCTGCACGATGCGCTGCGGCTCGGCGATGGCGGCGGGCGTGGCGGTCGGTGCCTCGGTGGCCGTGGGAGCGGTCTCCGGCGTGGCGGCCACCGGCTCTGCCGAGGCGGCGGGCGCAGGCGTGCCGCTGTTCTTGAACCAGAAGGACCCAGCCCCAGCGCAGAGCAGCGCCAAAATTACGATGAGCACCAGAAACATTTTCCGCTTGCGCCGTTTGCTGGCGACCTCATTACGGTAGGTATAGAAATCAGCCATAGAAGCTCCAATCTTTATCTCAAAAACATATATGATTATTATACGCCACAATCCGCACAGGTACAAGTGGGCCCGCAAAATTTTACAGAGCCGGGCGGGATCTGCCACAAAAATAAACTTGACGCTTTTCCTCTGTGCCTCTATAATGTAGGTAAGAATAACCGTGACCAATTATCACAGAACGGAGGTCCTGCCCTATGGCATGGATGATCGTATCCGATAGTTCCTGCGAGATCCGCGAGTTGGAGCGCCCCGCGCCGGGCGTGCAGTTTGCCCTTGTACCGTTTAAAATCCGTGTAGGCGAACGCGAGTATGTTGACCTGCCCACGCTGAACACCCAGCAGATGCTGCAGGCTATGACCGACTACAATGGTGCCAGCACCACCGCCTGCCCCAGTCCCGAGGAATGGGCCGAGTATTTTTTGCAGGCGGACAACGTGTTTGCCTTTACCATCAGCAGCAATCTGTCCGGCAGCTACAACGCCGCCATGGCCGCCCGCACCATGGTGTTGGAAGAACACCCCGAGAAGAAGATTTTCGTGCTGGACACCCTGAGCTGTTCCGGTGCGCTGGCCGGTGCTGCCGAGCTGGCCAACAAGCTGATCGGCGAGAATCAGGAATTTGATGATATCTGCTTTGCGCTGGAAAAGTTTGCCGAGAGCACCCACATCCTGTTTGCTCTGGCGAGCTTTGACAACCTGGCCAAAAACGGTCGTGTAAACAAGGTGGTGGGCTTTATCGCAGGCCGCCTGAATATGCGCGTGCTGGGCCGACGCACAGCGGACGGCAAAATTGACTTCTACTTCAAGACGCGCGGCGAGACCCGCGTGCTGGCTAAGATTCTGGAGCAGATGGATGAGGACGGCTACGACGGCGTGCATCCGGTGCTGATCAGCGAGTGCGGCAACCAGACCGCCGCCCAGCTGCTGCACCACGGCATTGACGCCAAGTGGCCCGGTGCCCCGGTGCGCATCGTGCCCTGCTCTGGTCTGTGCAGTTTTTATGCGCAGGATCAGGGGATTATTATAACGTATTGAGTTTATTAAGATATAAAACAAACCGTCCGGGAAGAAGTGCAATAGCTTCTTTCCGGGCGGTTTGGCTTCTCCTGCGGGAGAAGCTGTCAGCGGCTTGACCGCTACTGATGATGGGTGGGTTTGCCAGCATCACCCCTTTAGGGGGGTGGCACGGCAGACGCGCCCCTCCTCCGACCTTCCCCCGAGGAGGAAGGCTTTTTATTCCGGCATCCGTGTTTTTACAAACTCTAAAAACGCCTGGGCGGCAGGGGCGAGGTTCTCACCGCAGGCAAGGCCAATCTCCATCAGCTGGGGCGGGTCCATCGGGCGCTCCACCACGCCGGGGTAACCGTGCTGGTGGTTGATGGCGTTGTTGACGCTGATGCCCAGCCCCGCCGATACCATGGCGTAGGTCGCCGTGATGTCCATGGTGGAATAGCTCGTGTTCGGCTTGGTCTTGAGCTTATCGAACAGCAGCGTGATATCCGTCTCCATACCGGGGTAGCTCTCGATGAAGGGCTCGGTTTTCATGCGCTGCACCGGGACGGCATCCATACCGGCCAGCGGGTTGCTTTTGGGCACCAGCACCAGCAGCTCATCCTGGCGGATGGGCAGCCAGACCGGCAGGCCGTCGCGGCGGCTGATAAGGCAGAAATCCGTGCGGTGGTCCTTGACCATTTCGGCCAGCTCGCTGCTGGTGCCGTTGACAATGCGCACCGCCACGCCGGGGTGCCGGGTGCGGAACGCCGCCGTCATCCGGGTGACCCACTCATAGTAACAGTTATACGCCGTGCCGATGACGATGGTGCCGCAGTCTGCGCCGCGCACCTTGGCGGCTGTCTGCTCCAAACGCTCCTGCGCAAAGAGCAGATCGCGCACAGCGGGCAACAGCTGGCGGCATTCCTCGGTGGGCTGCACACCGCTTTTTGCGCGGTACAGCAGCGAAAATCCAAGCTCTTTTTCCAGCGTTGCCACGCTGCGGCTGATGCCTGAAACAGTAACGTCCATCTCATCCGCCGCCGCGCGCAGGCTGCCCCGGTCAATGGCCCTCAACAAAATCTGCCAGCGTTCTGTATCCATGCTCTACCTCTCATGTTGCTATATTTGCAATTTTGTAAAAAACGTGTTTCGCTTTTATCAAGCATAGACCAGAATCACAGTTTTGTCAAGGGCGTACAACAAAAAAGCTTTCTCCCAAGGCGCAGGCGGCCCTTTTATCTTTCCGCCTTTTTCTTCATTCGTTCCAGCATGGCGGCTTTCTGCTTGTCCCAGCGGGCGTCGGATTCGGGTGTGGCGGGGTCGATGCAGCGGGCAAAGCTCCAATGCAGACCATCACGGCGGCTGAGCTTGAACCGCAGGTAATAGTGCCCGCAGCATGGGCAGGTTGCCCGGGTGAAATACCCGGTGTTGCCGCGCTTGAGCCAGACCTCGTCATTTTGCAGCGGCGCACCGCACTCGGGGCAGGCGGCCTGGTTCAGTTCCGGCACATTACGGTAGTCGTCGTGCTCCATCCGGTTCATGAAGAGCTTTACGTCGCGGCCGGTCTTTGCTGCGCCCAGCAGGGCTTCGGTCAGCAGTTCTTCCTCGGTCGGGTAGGTGGCAAGGCCCTCGGCCAGCGGCAGTTTGCGGCAGATCTTGGCCGTGTAGAGCGCATCGTCTAACGCATTGTGGAATGGCTCCTCCTTCGGGATGCCCAGGCGATCCACAACACTTTCCAGCGTCAGGCCCTCGCCCTCCTTGCGGGGGTAGGCCTGCAAGAAAATACGCTGCAGATCGTACCATTTGTCGGGCCAATTCTCGTCCAGGCCCACCAAAAACAGGTTTTGTTTCAGCACCGGGACGTCGTCCAGTCCCCATTCGGCCAGCTCGGCGTCCGGCCCGGCCCAGTCCAGGAACTTCTGCAACCCCTCTTTCATCGGCAGGCCCGCGTCCAAATCCCCCTGGGACAGGCCGGTAACCTTGGCGATATGGTGCTGCAATTTGCGGAAGATGCGCGGGCGCAGGTTGACTTCAAACGTATCCAGCACATCGCCCCGGGCGTTGATGCGCACCGCGCCGATCTGGATGATTTCACCGCGCAGCGTCAATTCTGTGCCGTGATACAGGAAGGTTTTCGGCTGGTAGCCGATGTTCCACTCCAAATCAAAAACGATCAGATTCACGGCTCACGCCTCCTCTAAAATAAATTTTTCCACTGCCAGGCCTACGCCATCATGGTCGTTGTCGGCGGTCTGGTAGTCGGCGGCAGCCTTGACCGGCGGCTGCGCGTTGCCCATGGCGACGCCCATACCAGCCAGGCGTATCATCGGCAGGTCGTTCCAGCCGTCGCCGCAGGCCATCAGGTTGGCGGGCGTCAGGCCCTTGGCCCGCAGCAGGATTTCCAGCGAGGTATCCTTGCCCACGCCCAGGGGCATCGTCTCAATGAAGAACGGTGCACTGCGGCAGATGGACAGCTTTCCCGCGAACTCCTGCTGCATCAGTTCCTCAACATGGGGCATATCCGCCGGGTCACCGGTAAGCAGCAGCTTGTTGACCGGGTAGGTCACTTCGGCGGGCAGATTTTCGACCTGGCGCACCGGAATTTTGTTGATGCGGGCTTCCTCTTTTACATAGGCCGCGTCGGCGTCCTCAGTCACGATGCCGTTTTTGTCGTAGGTCAACGGCACAACGTTCCAATAGCGGCTGAAGGTACAGACCGGCTCGATGAGGTCCGCCGGGAAGGCATGCTGCACCAGTGTCTGGCCGGTCTGGCAGTCGATGATCTTGCCGCCGTTATAGCTTAAAATGCAGCCACCGTATTTTTCCAGTTCCAGCTCTTTGGCCAGCGGCTCAATGCCGACGGTGGGCCGCCCGCTGGCCAGCACAATGCAGACGCCCTTTTGGGCCGCCGCCTGCAAGGCTGCTTTGGTGCGCGGCGTGATGATTTTATCGGAATTGGTCAGCGTGCCGTCAAGGTCCAGCGCCAGAACTTTATATTGCATGGTTACTCCCCCGGGATGCAAATTTGCAGATTTGTGTATATTGTACTCTAAAATGGGGGAATATGCAAGACAGTTAAAGTCCCTTGCCTTCTCCCGAGGGGCTGCGCCCGCAGGCGCGTGTCGGAGCGCAACCGCCGTAGGCGGCTCTTAGCGCGTAGACTGAAGGTGGCCCCGCAGGGCCGGATGAGGGGCAGCTTTACCGCAGCCAAACACAAATGGGCTATAACGGCAAGATTGCCCCTCATCAGTCCGCTTCGCGGACAGCTTCCCCCGAGGGGGGGGGGGAAGCCTCATCGCAAGAATTAGCCATTTCTAACGTATTGACAAACATTCCTGCGTATGATACACTACCAAAAGCAATAAGGGAGTAGTCAGCGCAGCGGTGGAGCAGCCGCGGCGCAGTTCTGCCAACACAATGAGCCTTGGCTCTGGCTTAACTTTAAACGACGAGACTTATCTGCCCGGTTTTAGGGCGGATAAGTCTTTTTTTATTGTCTGCCCCTGCCAAAACGGAGGAGTAAAACCATGACTTTATTTGACCTGATCTTGATTGCTGTCAGCCTCTCGATGGATGCATTCGCCGTATCTATCTGCAAGGGCCTGTCCGTTCGCAAGGTGAGCCTGGCCCACGCCCTGACCTGCGGCGTCTGGTTCGGCGGGTTCCAGTTCTTGATGCCCACGCTGGGCTATTTCCTGGGCGACCGCTTTGCCACGCTGCTGACGAAGTTCGGCCCCTGGGTCGCTTTTGTGCTGCTGGCACTCATCGGCGCAAACATGGTCAAGGAGAGCTTCGGCGGCGATGAGCAGCTGGACGACGACTACTCGGCCAAGGCCATGCTGCCGCTGGCTATTGCCACCAGCATCGATGCTTTTGCCGTCGGCGTCAGCTTTGCCGCTATGCAGGTCGCTATCATTTCGTCCGCTGCGCTCATCGGCATCACCACCTGCCTGCTGTCTGCCATCGGCGTGAAGGTCGGTGCCCTGTTCGGCGACAAGTACCGTGCTCCGGCTGAGAGAATCGGTGGTATCGTGCTGATTTTGATTGGCGTCAAGACGCTGCTGACCGGGTTGGGCGTACTGTAAAATATGCTGCCACGCAGGGGCCGGGCACGCCCAGCCCTTGGCTTTCCCGCAAGCGCTCGTCCGCTGAGAGGCTGCGGGCCGCACAGGTGCGGCCCCTACAACTCTGCCAAGACAAAACAAAACCGCTCCTGGGTGTGTGGAGAGATTCCACAAACCCAGGAGCGGTTATTTTATGCGGGTCTTATCGCAAAATCAACTGCCCATTGGTATCCGCATCCACGGTCAGGGTGTCCCCTGCCGCGTGGGTGCCGCCGATGATCTCCTTTGCGATCATCGTTTCGACGTGAGCCTGGATGTACCGCTTCAAGGGGCGGGCGCCGTAAATCGGGTCATAGCCGCCGTCGATGATGGCATCCTTGGCCGCGTCGGTGACGACCAGATTCAGCTGCTTGTCGGCCAGGCGCTTGCGCAGGTCGGCCAGCATCAAATCGACGATGGAGCCGATTTCCTGTTTCGTCAGGCTCTTGTAGTAGACGATATCGTCGAGGCGGTTCAGGAACTCGGGGCGGAACTGCCGCTTGAGCAACTGGTCGATGGCGCTCTTTGCCTCATCAGACAACTCGTTTTTGCCGTTGGCACGGCTCTTTTCCAGATCTTCCAAAATCAGGTCAGAGCCGAGGTTCGACGTCAGGATGATGACGGTGTTCTTGAAGTCCACCGTGCGGCCCTGGCTGTCGGTGATGCGGCCGTCGTCCAGCACCTGCAGCAAGATGTTGAACACGTCCGGGTGGGCCTTTTCGACCTCATCAAACAGCACGACGCTGTACGGATGGCGGCGCACGGCTTCGGTCAGCTGGCCGCCCTCCTCATAGCCGACATATCCCGGAGGCGCACCGATCAGGCGCGAGACGCTGAATTTCTCCATGTACTCGGTCATATCGATACGGACCATGTTCTTCTCATCGTCAAACAGAGCCTGGGCCAGCGCTTTGGCAAGTTCGGTCTTGCCGACGCCCGTGGGGCCGAGGAACAGGAAGCTGCCGATGGGGCGGTTCGGATTGGCGATACCCGCGCGGGAACGCAGGATAGCGTCGGAAACCTTCTGCACAGCCTCGTCCTGACCGATGACCCGCTGATGCAGCGTGTCCGGCAGGCGCAACAGTTTCTCGCGCTCGCCTTCGACGAGTTTCGACACCGGGATACCGGTCCAACGAGCCACGATGCGGGCGATTTCGTCGTCCGTCACACGGTCACGCAGCAGGCTCGACTCCTTCTTCTCCTCGGCGATTTTTTCTTCCTCTTCCAGCTGTTTTTGCAGGGTAGGCAACTTGCCGTACTGCAGCTCGCCGGCCTTGGCGTAATCACCGGTGCGGGTGGCCTTCTCGATTTCGGCCTTGGTGGACTCTACCTCGGCGCGCAGGCTCTGCACCTTATTGACGGCGTTCTTCTCGTTCTCCCACTGGGCTTTTTTGCTGTTGAAGCTGTCGCGCAGCTCGGCCATTTCCTTTTCCAGAGCGACCAGGCGCTGCTTAGACAGTTCGTCGGTTTCCTTCTTTAAAGAGGCTTCCTCGATTTGCAGCTGGGTGATACGATGGTTCATCTCATCCAGTTCAGCGGGCATGGAGTCCAGCTCGGTCTTGACCATGGCGCAGGCTTCATCCACCAGGTCAATGGCCTTATCGGGCAGGAAACGGTCGGTGATATAGCGGTCAGACAGGGTCGCAGCGGCAATCAGCGCGGCGTCCTGAATTTTGACGCCGTGGTAGACCTCGTAGCGCTCCTTCAGACCGCGCAGAATCGAAATGGTATCCTCGACGGTCGGCTCGTTGACCATGACCGGCTGGAAACGACGTTCCAACGCGGGGTCTTTCTCGATATACTCGCGGTACTCGTCCAGCGTGGTTGCACCGATGCAGTGCAGCTCGCCGCGGGCCAGCATAGGTTTGAGCAGGTTGCCCGCGTCCATCGCGCCGTCGGTCTTGCCTGCGCCGACGATGGTGTGCAGCTCATCGATAAAGAGGATGATCTTGCCCTCGGACTTCTTGACCTCGTTCAGAACGCTCTTCAGGCGTTCCTCAAACTCGCCGCGGTATTTTGCACCCGCGACCAGTGCGCCCATGTCCAGGCTGAACACGGTGCGGTCTTTCAGGTTCTCGGGCACATCGCCGCGCACGATACGCTGGGCAAGGCCCTCGGCAATGGCAGTCTTACCGACACCAGCCTCACCGATGAGGACGGGGTTGTTCTTGCGCTTACGGCTCAGGATGCGGATGACGTTGCGGATCTCGCTGTCACGGCCGATGACCGGGTCCAGTTTGTTGGCGCGAGCCATCTCCACAAGGTCCTGGCCGTACTTTTTCAGCGCGTTGTAGGTATCCTCCGGGTTATCACTCGTTACCCGCTGATTGCCACGCACCGTGCTGAGCGTCTGCATAAATTTCTCAGTCGTGATGCCAAAAGTCTTGAAAATTTCGCTGGCAGCCTTGCCCTGTCTCTGCAAAATTCCGAGGAAAACGTGTTCAACGCTGATGTATTCATCCTTCATCTGCTTGGCTTGCTGCTCCGCAGCGTTGAGGGCACGGTCCAGGTCGCCAGAGATGTAGATTTTCTCCGGGTCGCGGCCGGAGCCGGTCACGCGGGGCAGGGCCTCTACTTTCTGCAAAGCCGCATTGGCAAATGCATTTGCGTCCACACCAAGGGTTTGCAGCATCTGGGGGATCAGGCCGTCCTGCTGCTGGGCCAGCGCCGCCAGCAGGTGTTCCTGCTCGACCGCATTGTTAGAATATTCCACCGCGATGCGCTGTGCAGCCTGCAAAGCCTCGCGGGTTTTCTGTGTCATTTGTTCGATGTTCATAGTGCGTACCTCCTTAGTTGCAGATAGCGCATTGTATTGGCAGTCTAACTTATTAAGTGTTAAGTTTTTTCGGCTTACGAGTCTGCTTCCGCAAATTCCGCGTGTTTTATTTTCTTTAGCACTCTATTCGTTCGACTGCTAATATTGTAGCACATTTGCCCACCATGTCAATAGGAAAATTGCAAACAAATTGTGAAATCACAGAAAAAATCAATGGAAAAAGTTGGATGAACAGTAGGAGGGCGGCAATAGTTAGATATTTTTCTAAATATCTATTGACAAAGTCAGCCGCAAGGCGTATAGTGGGGGCACAGGCAGTTAGACGTTTATCTAATTGTCTGCAAGAAAGGAGCCGACATATTTGGGAGACGCTTTTAAAGCGCTGGCCGACCCGACGCGGCGGCGCATTTTAGAACTGCTGGCACAGGGCGATCTGACCGCCGGGGAGATCGCCGCACATTTTGATATGACAAAGCCGTCCGTCAGCCACCATCTGAACATTTTAAAAAGTGCGGCGCTTATTACCGATGAGCGCCGCGGCCAGAACATTGTGTACAGTGTGAATCTGACCGTATTTCAGGAATTGATGAAGTGGTTTTATGACTGCGGCCTTGTAAAGGGAGACGATAGCAATGAAAAAGAATAAGCTGTTCTGGATTTTAACCGTAGTCTGCGTGCTGAATTTTGCCGCGCACCTGTACTTCTACCCTTCCCTGCCGGACATTGTGCCCACCCACTGGGGCGCAAACGGGCAGGTCAACGGCTGGGGGCCGAAGTCCACCGTCCTGATTCTGGCCGCGCTGCCGTTTGCGATGTTGATTTTGTTTGAGGTCATCCGCAAAATCGACCCCAAGCACCAGAATTTTGAGAAGTTCGGCAAGGTATGGAACCTGTTCGTAGTGCTGTTCACCGTGATGACGGCCGCATTCAGCTGGCTGAGCGAACTGGCCGTCTTCGGCAAGCTGCCGGACAGCAGCAACCTCGTCAGTATTCTGGTCTGCGGCGGCATCGGCGTGCTGTTCATCATCATGGGCAATTTTATGCCGCAGATCAAGCAGAACTACACCTTCGGCTGCCGCACGCCGTGGGCGCTGAACGACGCGCACAACTGGCAGCGCACCCAGCGCATGGGCGGGTATACCTTTATTGTAATGGGCATTGTGCTTCTGGTGCTTGCTTTCCTGGGCGGACTGTTGGGCGACATTGCAACGCTGGCTGTGCTGCTGGTTGCTGTTTTAGGCGGCAGTGCGTGGATTTATTTGTATTCGTATCTGGTGTATGTGGGGAAGATGAAGTAAGCGCCTAAAGCCTTCCCCTTTGGGGGAAGGTGGCCCCGCAGGGCCGGATGAGGGGCGGGTGTGCCATTGCTATCCGTTAGCGAGTTTTGACGGCAGGCCGCCCCTCATCAGTCAGCGGGCGTGGCCGCTGACAGCTTCCCCCGAGGGGGAAGCCATATAGGCAAGCAGCCCGTGCTTCGATTGGGAAGCACGGGCTGTTGTTATGTCTTATTCAAT
>ERZ1034897.214-NODE-214-length-32651-cov-6.042060_pt1 | contig 32651 bp, 47 predicted proteins | sample MGYA00520629_ERZ1034897 | MGnify/ENA primary metagenome ERZ1034897 (study PRJEB33766, sample SAMN09781789) | gut metagenome | biome: gut microbiome | host: Homo sapiens | place: Madagascar | study: EMG produced TPA metagenomics assembly of the PRJNA485056 data set...
TGAGCATCCATGAAAGCGATGCAGAGCTTGGAAAGATTCTTATGGATTTATTTCAAAGAATCTCGGACACATGTTTCGTAGAAAGAATGTCCTAATGGACTGATTACGATACTGGCTAAATATTCTTTGGCCTCACAGTCAGGATAATGTTCTTGAAGATACTTTTTACACTCTTGATACTGTACGGTTTTTCGGATCACATCATATTCATTATCAGGATATGGGAAATCCGATTCGCTTGAAATTAAACCTAGTCTTATAAGGTTTGAGTAGCTTTTTTGCTGTGTTTGGTACTTATATTTAACACATGGAATAAGATCAGGAAAAACTCTTGGGATACCAGTGTTGTAATGCTTTTTTCCATCTCCCAGGGAACCTAACGTTATTGTTGGTTTGCGATCTAATTCGTAAATAAATTTGAATAGATCTGCATCGATAGGGGAAAGTTGTTTGATGATTTCCAAAAATGCAGGATGCACATCTTGGCGAGTTGGTTCGTACATTGCTTTTGCTAATAAATTGGCGTATAGATTTCTGAGATGTTCGTTGTCTATCGAGTAAGACAAGTATTCTAATGCAGGAACGGCGATATACGGTTCTGGTGGGCCGATTAATTGCGGATCTTCCTGAGATAATTTTTCTACAACTAAATTCATTGCTTTTGAAGTTTGTAAGTTTTTCTTCAACGTCCAGACTTTGAGTGGAGAGAGGGCGGCATCTACGGCATCAATGACAGTTTTTAGTATGTTTCCAGTTGAGGTGGCAGCTGGTTTAATCGCATCTCGGTACGCTTCTTGGACGACTTCGCCGGATGATTCGGGAAGATTGACATTGACATTGAAATCTCCTGGCATAAGGTTGCTCCTCTCTACAATTTGTATGATTCTATGATAATGCGTGAAAGATAGTGAGTAAAGGAAAAGATGAGGTGATATGTGTGACGAATGATGAGATCTTAGACCTTTTGTGGGAATCGTTGAGAGGTGATAAGGATGACAGCAAAAATGGAAACACAAGTGACGATGGAACACTTAAAGCTGAGTGAAGATCAGATAGATATGCTGGCGCGACCATTGGTATATATTATTGCAGCGTTCTTCGAAGATCCGGAAAATGAACGTCAATTTCAGGAATGGCAACGGCGTCGGGATATGGAGAAAGAAGGTATGCTGGCATGACAAACTTTGAGAAAAACATCGATCGTATTTTTCCAACGATGATGGGTGATTGCGGGATCTACAAGCTGCGCATGGGTGGCAAAATCCATATCGGCGAAGGCTGCAGCAGGAAATGTAAAGAATGCCAGCAAGCATCAAAAGCATGGCTGCTGGCAGAAGCGGAGGAATGAAAAAATGGATAAACGAAAGATCAAAACACCAGGCGTTATGCGCAAGGAAGCGGAAGAGCTGCTGGCGCTGGTGAAGGATGAGGGGATCTGGGCAGAAAGTGAAGACGAAAAGGAAGAACTGGGGAAATCACTAGCACGCGATCTTGAGCGGCTGCCAATGGTCGGCTTTTCCTACAAGGAATTGTATGTGATCATGCGCTTCTTAGTGCTGCTGAATAACCAAAGTGTAGAGATGGTGCATTATGTGCGAGACGAAGACGAAGAATTCTTGTGCGATGTGCTGGCCGCCGGCATCATCGGCGAACTAGATGACTATGCGGCAACAAACCTGTTCAATGCGTTGAAGGGCATTGAGATCACAATCAGGGAGGTGGGAATCGATGATGTACAGAGATAAAGTATTTCGTAATGCTATGGTGATAGAGATTGCCATGGAAGTGATCGCCTGCATTGCCGACAAGCCAGTGCTGTTGGATGTGGCAGTGGTCGCGCTGGCAACAACGGCCATTTTGTGGGAAGTATTCCTGTTTGGCGATCGAAAGCGAGGCGGCCGCCGATGCAGATGATGATGAGACGCCTGCTGGCTGTGATGGACGGCGAAGGCCGCAAGCTGGAAGCGGTGATCTTTGAAGGTGAGCGCATCCATCTCATTGATGGCGGCGGCAAATGGCGTGAAGGAATGCTGAAACGTGTCATGGCTGATGGCATCACCGTCGTGGCAGATGATGGCCATTTGCGCTGCTATATGTTCCATGACATTGACTTCATCGAAAAAGAAGAGAGGTGAGCGCAATGCAGATCTCACACATTAAGTATGTCGCAATGAACACGCGTGAGCTGGTCGATGCTGGCAAGCTAAACGAAAATGACACGCAAGTGCAGTTAATGCTGGCCGGAAATCAAAGGATGCGCGTGAAGACGTTGGAAAAGAATTTGCGGGGAACAGGCATTACCGTCGCTGAGATTATGCTGAGGCCTGGCGTTGAAACAGAGTGGTATAGAGAAGCATCAGCGGCATACATCGCCACGAACTTGAAGATATTCAGAGAAGCGTGGGAATTTTCGCAGGCAAAGCTTGCCTGGCTTTGCGGCATCGCTCAGACATCCATCAAGAATTATGAATCAGGATCTATGCCAGGACTAGCCAGGTTGCAGATTCTGGCCGATGTGCTTGAAGTAGAAGTGGCGGATCTGATGCTGCCGCTAGAAGGAAGTGAACAAATTGAAAAAGATAGATAACAAGTGGAAAAAGAAGCCAAAGTGGATGGGTTGGGATCGTGTCATGATCTATATCCCCGAAGATGGCAAAGTCAAGATGGCCAAAGATGCGCCAGGCGTGCTCGAAAAGCTCATGCCGAATGCAGTCATTGTAGAAGGCGGCGCATTGGACGAAACACCATATCGCATGATCCGCCAGAAGACTAAAGGACGCGGAAAGCAAAACAAGCTGGCTACAGCAGTGAGCGGCAAAAACGTCAAGGGTGCTGCGTTGATATTGAAGGAAACAGAAAACGCCTACGGTGAACGCGAATGGGCAGGAATGACTGCCGAAGAGGCTGGCAAGTGGATCGGTAAGCTCATGCGGGCAAAAGGAAATTTGGCATGAAAAAAGAGCTGATTGCGGTAGCACACAATCAGCTCAAGGCACAAATATATAACCTGAAATCATTATAAATGTGCCTGTGGAAAAAGTCAAGCAAAGCGCGATCTCAAGCGCTTTGCCGGGCTTGTAAGTGGTATTAAGATTTCGCGGAGGCAAACATGGGCGCATTTGTGAGAGAGAAAAAAATCCACTGTGGGAAAAACCACATGGAAGTGGACATCTATCAGATCACCGACAATCATCTTCGGAAAAAGAATCGCAGGAAGAGAGAAAAAGTCACAGCACCATCACAGAAGAATCTCAATGACAAAAATGCACGCCGGTACCTCAGACAACTGGCAAAAGCAAATTTTACCAGCCAGGATCTTCATGTGAGCTGCACCTATAAACCTGAATATTTGCCAGCGACCATTGAAGAGGCTGAAAAGGAAGTCGGCAAGTTTATCCGGCGCATCCAGTACCGCCGAAAGAAGAACGGCCAGGGACCAATCAAATACATCATCATCACAGAAGGTGGAGACGGCAAGCGCATCCATCACCATATCATCATGAGCGGCATGGACAGAGACGAACTTGAAGATCTCTGGCGCCGGCCGCGCAGAAAAGGTCAGAAAAAAGGTGACAAGATCGGCTTTATCAATGCCGACCGACTGCAGATCGATGATGAAGGCATCAGCCCACTCATGGCATATGTGAGCAAAGATCCAAAAGGCCGCAAGCGCTGGCGCAGCAGCCAGAACCTAGTGAAGCCTACACAGACCGTGGCAGATCGTAAATGGAGCAGGAAGCGACTGACCGAAACCGCCAGTGTGCATGACGCTGATCAAGCATTCTGGGCGAAGAAATTTCCTGGCTGGCAGATGATCAGCTGTGAATCCGAATACAACGAAATCATGGGGTGGAGTATCTACCTGGAACTTAGGAGGATGGAATGAAAAATAATTTTAGCTATGGGCGAACACCGTGGCCGGAGCCACGGCCAAAACTGCGCATGGGGAAGTGGTATCTCTTCAAGCCGCTGTCGGTTTTGCAGCAAGAGATGAAAGCAGAAAAGAAGAATAAGGGTGAAGAATCATTTCGAGGATGCGTCGTTGGAGAATATGAAAGATTTTATCTGATCGACAGTGGCACATACAGGACAACAATTCATAAAGCTTCATTGGGCATAGACTGGAAGGCGGTGGAATTATGATCAAATTTGATGATCGCAGATGCTTTATCTGTGGCAGTCGTGACCGCGTAGAGCTGCATCACATTTTCGGCGGCATGAACCGCAAGCGCGCAGATGAAGATGGGTTGACAGTGTTTCTCTGCGCAAGATGTCACCGCGAAGGGCGCGCCAGCGCGCATGGATCCGGCGAAACCGCGCAGCTATTGCACGCCGTCGGTGAGCTGATGTGGTTGCGCACACATCCAGAAGCGGATGTGTGGGCTTTTGCGCGCCGGTATGGGAAAAACTATCTCAGAGACTACAGGGAGGAATGAACATGAAAAAAATATCGGTGTTGGCCGTGCGGCAGAATGAAGCGCCGGAAATGATTGAGCTGGAAGATGATCTGCGCGCTATGCAGGATTTCGTCGGCGGGAACATTGAGTCTGTGCGACCATGGGGCGATGATGTAATCATCATCTGCGATGAAGAGGCGCTCTTGAAGAGGCTGCCGCCAAACAGGATCATCCAACATCCAAGCGGCGATGTATGCTGTGTAATCTGCGGGCCGTTCTTCCTGTGTTTGGCACCGCGTAACAGCGAAGTGTTTATGAGCCTGCCGCGTATGATGGCTGATCGCTGTATTCCACTCATGGTAGCGCCGGCGTGCAGCTGCAGGTGATAGCCATGCGCTATATCGCGTCGTTATCATATGGCAAAGATAGCCTGGCCATGCTGGAAGCCATCTACCGCCTGGGCTATCCGCTTGACGAGATCGTGCACGTTGAGATCTGGGCGACCGATACCATCAGCGCAAACCTGCCGCCGGTGATCGAATTCAAACGTCGCGCCGACAGGATCATCAAAGAGCGCTATGGGCTTGAGGTGCGTCATGTGTGCGCAACCAACGATGACGGCAGCAAGCGGACGTTCGAGAAGATGTTCTATCGTGTGCCACCACGGCGAAAAAACAAGAAATATGATGGCCTATGCCTGGGCTGGCCAATGCTGCGCGGGCGCTGGTGCCTGAGAGCATTGAAGCTGTCTGCGATGCCGAAGCATGGAGCGGATGAAGTTTGGTATATCGGAATTGCCGCTGATGAAACGGCAAGAATAAATAATGACAACAATGCTGGCAGTGTGATGCCGCTGGTAGACATCGGATGGACAGAATCGGACGCCATGGCATGGTGCATGGTGCATGATCTTGTATCACCGACCTATGCGACATCACACAGGGATGGTTGCTGGTTTTACCCGTGCCAAAACACGAATTCATTGCGTTCACTACGCCGCGATTGGCCGGATCTGTGGGCGCTCATGCTCAAGTGGGATAATGACTCACCGATTACCTTCAAGGCCGATGGGCTGACTGTCCATGACTACGACAAGCGTTTCGAACTTGAAGATATGGGATTGATCAATAAAGACAAGCGTTTTCGCTGGCGCATGATTGAGATGCCATATAAACAGCAAAGATTATGGAACTAGGAGGATTGGAAATGAACAAAGTGATGTTGACAGGTCGCCTGACTAAGGATCCAGAGCTGCGCTATACGCCATCTGGTACGCCAGTATGCCGCTTCAATTTGGCGGTGAGCAGACCGTCGGCAGAGGGTGATGCGGATTTTGTTCCATGCACGGCTTGGGGAAAGACGGCGGAAAATCTGGCTCAGTATATGCGCAAGGGTGGAATGCTGGCGGTGGAAGGCCGCATCCAGGTGTCGACTTATGAGAAGGATGGCAAGCGGCGCTGGGACATCCATGTGGTCGCTGGGCGCATCGAGTTTATGGGAAACAAACACCAGGAGGATATATTGGAAGCGGCGCCGGCAGAACGCTCTTTTAATGACATCGGGACGGAAGTTAGTTTCAGTGATGAAGATCTGCCATTTTAGGAGGCTAAGATGAACGAAGAAGGATACAGAGATTTTGTGATGAACCGACACTATGCTTTCCGGCGCGCCAAAGAGGAAGCAGCGTTAGGGCTGGCGAGTGAAGCTGGCGAAGTTGCGCAACTGGTACGCAAAGAAGAGTTCGAAGGTGAGCGCGCAGCGGTGACGGATGTGGCTTTTGAACTTGCAGACGTGTTGCACTATGTGATGTTACTTTCTACCCATTTGGGCATGAGTTTGGCACAGTTGTGGAAACTGAACGTGTTCAAACTGAAAGAACGGGAAGCAGGGCGCGAAGAGGATGCGCTGCAGTGGCTGCGGCTAGAAGCGCGGGACTCCAACACGGTGCATGAGGCGATGGCAACGGCAGAATCGCAACGCAGGAAAGCGGGGCGATGGCCATGGGAATGAAGTGCTGTAACACCTGCGTACATTACGGGACAAATTGGTGCAAGCTTTGCGGCTGTGAAACCACGCGCGGCTCCATGCCGTGCTACTGGTACAAGGACAAACAGACGAATGGGGGCGAGAAAGTGGCAGCAACAAGAGCACGTGTTCTGGAACTGGCACGCGAGTGTGTGTGCAGCGAACGCCAAGCGCAGTATGGATCGCCGGAGAACAACTTCGCGCTGATCACAGCGTTCTGGAGGCTGTACCTGAAAGAAAAGCTGCAGCAGACAGAGGTTGCGATCGAAGCGGAAGATGTGGCCATGATGATGGCGCTGTTGAAGATCGCACGATGTACCACCGGTCAAGTGAAGCTGGACAACTATGTGGATCTTGCAGGATATGCGGCATGCGGCGGTGAGATTGCGATGCGGAAGGAGGATAGTGTAGATGGTGAACTGGAAGCAGATAGCTGAAGACGATCTCAGAAAGTATGAGAGTATTCGTGCGGCGGTGGAAAATAATCGCCAGCAGATCGCGCTATTGGAAGACGAGCTTCGCGGTGTGAAAGCGATTCCTGTGGAAGCGGGGACACATTCGGCAAAGGTGACCGGTGATGAAAGTATCAATCGCTTGGTGATGAAGCTGGAATTGGAAGATCTTCTGGCACGAAACGAGCAGCGGTTGAAGCTGATCGAGAATGGGCTGAAAGGGCTGGATCGTGAAGAACGTTTGGCGCTGGAATATTTCTACATCAACCGCCGACGCAATGCAGCGGATAGTTTGTGTGAAGCATTGTGTGTCGAGCGCACGACGGCATACAAGATCCGGGGGCAGGCGCTGCATAAATATATCGTACGCGCCTATGGCTTGGTATAGCGCGGAAAAAACGCGGACGAAATTTATAGATAAGGGTGCTATATTGATATTAGACAATTTAACCCTCCGGCAGAGAACGGACACATCATAGCGACTGGTGTGCCCGTTCTTTGTTGTTAGGAGCTGATGACGATGAGAATGAAAAAGATCTGCCCGCGTTGTCGGTCGGTGGTAATAGACGTAGATCAGCCATGTTGCCAGCGTTGTGCTGATAAGGGTGAGCGCCGGCATCAAGAGTATGATCGCTTTCGGCGGGACAAGCGTGCCGCTGCCTTTTACCATTCGCCAGAGTGGGTGCACATGGCGGCACACATCCGACAGGTTCAGGGTGGCGTGGATCTCTGGGCATTGCATGAAGAACATCGCATTGAGAGTGATGACCTCTGTGTGCATCATATTGTGGAGTTGGCGGATGATTGGTCGAAGCGGCTGACAGAAGACAATCTCTTTCTATGCAGCGGACGCACACACGCGTTGATCCACAAGCTGTACAGACAAGACAAGGCAGGGACACAGGCACGCTTGCGCGAAATCTTATCAAAACAAAAACTGATGACCTAGCGGCGGGGCAGGGGGCTTGAAAATTCTGGAGGGGGTACCCTTGAATGACCGCATCCCCTCTATTTTTGGGAGAAAATGCCAGAAACTCATGGAGCAACTTTGGAGCTATCAGGAGGTGGTGAAATGGCTGGCGGAAGACCACGAAAAATGAGCTGTGTATCGACTGGGAAAATCGGCAAGGAAGCCCGTGCTGAACGGGAAATCCAGGAATCGAAACTGAAGCTTGGCAGGGATGATCTGAAGCCACCAGCCTTCCTGGATTTTGATGGACAAAAAGAGTTCAAAAGGGTGGTAAAAGAGGCCAAAAAAGTCGATATTTTGGACAATTTGGATCTGACCATACTTGCAGTGTACGCGCATGCCTGGGAGCAGTACACAAAGTGCGCTGCGCATGTGCAGGAACATGGTGTGACGGAAACGCGTGTGAATCAGTATGGCGAATATGAAGCGGTGTCTCCATGGGTGACTGCCCAGGAAAAGTATGCCAAGCAGATCATGCAGTGTTCGACGAAGTTGGGGATGGCGACGACCGACCGGCTCAAGCTCATCGTGCCGACGAAGGAAGAGGAGCAGCCGATCAATAGGTATTTGAAATATGCGAAGTAGGTGAGAGCATGACCGATCGGACGACTGCTTATGCGAGGCTTGTGGTCTCAGGCAAGAAGGTGGTTGGGCGTTCGGAGTATCTTGCCTGCAAGCGGCATTTGGATGACCTCAAGAAGAGCAGACACAAGGAATTTATCTACAAGTTTGACATTGATGCGGCGGAAAAAGCAATCGACATCGCCAATGAGCTGACGATCGCCGAAGGAAAGGAGCAGACGAAGCTGCACACACGCGGTTTTCAGGATTTCATCATCGGCAGCCTGCACGGCTGGAAGATCAAGCGCAAAGGTTTTCTCAGATACCGTGAAGCCTATGTGCAGATGGCTCGTCAGAACGGGAAGTCCTTCCTGGCAGGCACAGAAGCAAATAACTGGGCGTCTTTCAGTGGATACCACGAAGGGCGCGTTTTTTGTACAGCCACCAAACAGGCACAGGCAGATATTGTATGGGATGAGGTGCGCAAGTTCATTGAATCGGATCCTGAGCTGGCGCAGATCTACCGCATCCGGGAGCATGATCGCACGATCAAGTCTTATCTCACTGATACTGTGATCAAATCTGTCGGGCGCGATACCAAAAGTGCTGACGGTTTTCGTTCGATCCTGGCGATCGTGGACGAATACCATGCCCATCGCAATGACCAGATGTACAAGCTCATGCTCGATGGGCAGATCAATGTTGACAGCGCGCTGACGCTGGCCATCACCACGCCAGGATTCAATCTGAACGGACCATGCTACAAACAGTATCAGATGGCGAAGAAGGTGCTCGAAGGCGTGATCACGAAGGATTCGCTTTTCGTCTACATCGCTGAGATGGATAAAGACGATGATCCGTGGGATTTCCACAACTGGGGGAAGTCAAATCCCCTGATGCTGTGGAATGAGGATGACACCATCAACATGGACAAGGTTTATGTGATGGCAGAAAAAGCCATCGACGCCAAAGAAAAGGGTGGCGAAGACCTGGTCAATTTCCTGACGAAGTCTCTTGGCGTTTGGGTGACGTTTGCGGAAGGAAGTTTCGTGAAGATGGATGCTTTCAAGGCCTGCGAAAGTGCGCACACGTTGGAAGAGATGCGTGGCCGTGGCGCTTATCTGGGTATCGACTTATCCAGCGGCGGTGACCTGACATCGATCGCACTGATCTTTCCCCTGGAAGGAGAGAAATACCATGTATACACGCACAGCTTTATGCCAGAACTTCGTTTGCTGGAACATGAAAAGAGCGATGATGCGCCCTATCGAGCCTGGGTGAAGGATGGCCTATTGACGTTGACATCTGGCATGTTTGGCTTGAAAACCGATTACAAGTACATCATCCAGCATTTAAAAGACCTGATCGCCGACTATGGCATTGAGATCCTGGCCTGTGGGTACGATTCTCACAACGCCAGCGCCTTCCTAAGCGATCTGCTGGAATTCGGCTTTGATTGCATCGAAGTCCCGCAATCGGCGAAGAGCCTTAGTGAAGCGACACAGGATTTTACATTATCGGTTGAAGCGCTGCAGGTGGAGTATGACAAGCGCAATGCGCTGTTCAGCTGGTCAGTGGCCAATGCGTCGTTGACGAAGAACAGCTTCGGCGAAGTGAAGATCGACAAGCAGCGGGAAGAAAATCGCATCGATCCTGTGGACGCTGTGATCGATGCTTGGAAAATCATGCTGCTGAACAAGAACACAGACACGACAGATGTCAACGATTATTTTGACGACTTCATGGGCATGATGTAGGGGGTGAGGACGATCAATTTACTTGATAAATGGGCAATGAAACGCTTGGAGCGGCGCTATACCAATGGTGTCGATGAAGTATCAATAAAGCAGATCAATGAATTTCTAACGGGACTGAAAACATCAGCTGGCGGCGATAATCTTTCAGAGGTCACCTATCTGACCTGCCTGAAGACGCTGTATGAGACGGTCGGTAAGCTGAACTTTGATGTGCTGCAGGATACGGACAAAGGCACCAGGCGTGTTTTCGACCATGAGTTGGTGCCAGTGCTCAGACAGCGGCCAAATCCGCATCTGACACCATCGGTGTTCAAGCAGATCATGGAACGAAACCGCAACCATTATGGTAACGCCTACGCCTATATCGAGCGCGATGCCAGAAGCGGAAGGTTGCTGTCGCTGACACCACTCAATCCGCGAAATGTGCGGGTGTTGGTGGACAATGAAAGCATGTTGGGACATGGCTCAAAGATCTATTACCAGTTCACGAGCGATCACACCGGTGAAATGTTCCTGTTCGACGAGACGGACGTGCTGCATGTGAAGTTTTCTCTCACAGATGAAAGCGGACTGGTCGGTCGTTCTGTGCAGGAAGTGCTCGCCAGCACCATGGAAGGCGCGAAGGCTGCACAGGGATTTTTGAACAATCTGTATCAGAACGGCATGACAGCAGCGGCCGTGCTGGAGTATGTCGGCGATCTTGATAAAAAGAAGATCGAAGAGCTGAAACGAAAGCTGGAAGAGAGCGGCACCGGCGCTGTCAATGCCGGCCGTATCATGCCGATCCCGCCAGGTACGAAGATCGTGCCGCTGGATCTCAAGCTTTCGGACAGCCAGTTCTTTGAGCTGAAGAAGTACAATGCGCTGCAGATCGCGTCGGTCTTCGGTGTGAAGCCCTCGCAGATCAACGACTACGACAAAGCCAGCTATGCATCGAGCGAAGCCCAGAACCTGAGCTTCTACGTCGATACACTGCTGGCGATCCTTAAGCAGTACGAAGAAGAGATCGACCATAAACTGATAAGTAGCGGTGATCTGGCGCGTGGCATTCACGTGAAAGCGAATGTATCGTCCATCCTGCGCGCTGACCTGAAGACGCAGGCAGAGATCCTGGCGTCGAATGTGAACAATGCCATCATGACGCCGAACGAAGCCCGCGATAAGCTGGATCTCATGGCCAATGAAGATGGCGACATCCTCATGGCGAATGGGAACTATATCCCATTGGGACAGGTCGGGAAACAGTATGGCATCAGTGAGGGAGGTGATGAAGGGTGAAGAATCTGAAGATCAAAAATGTGACAGAGAACAGTGCCAGCCTGTACATCTACGGGGACATCGTGGATGATGGCTGGAAATGGTTCGAAAGCGACATCACGCCGCAGGATGTGCGGGAACAGCTGGATCAGCTAAAGGGAAAGGAACTGCATATCTATATCAACTCTGGCGGTGGTGATGTGTTCGCTGGCACAGCCATTCACAACATGATCGATCGCCATGATGGAAGGACAGTTGGGCATGTGGATGGTGTGGCAGCGTCGATCGCATCGGTCATTTTGATGGCCTGCGATGAGATCGTGGTTCCGGCGAACGCTTATGTGATGATCCATCGGCCGATGTGCAGCGCCTTTGGAAACATTGATGACCTCATGAAATCCTGTGAGGTGTTGGAGACCATCGAAGAGGGAATAATCAGCACATACAGCCGGCATAGCGACAAGCCGAAAGAAGAACTGGCAGAGGCAATGGCTGCTGAAACCTGGATGACCGGCGATCAATTCGCAGAAGCGTTCGCCAAAGGTGTGACCGTGACGCCGCCGGTGGAAGCGGTGGCATGCAGCACTGATTTGGCATATCGGCGCTGGCCGAAGGCCATTGCACAGACGAAAGAAGAATCTCCGTACATCCAGAAAATGGAGCTGGAGATCGCACTTGCATTGAACTAGGAGGTAAAACATGAAAAAATCTGTAGAACTCAAGCAGCAGCTCGACGCACTGAAGAACAAGATGAAAGACCTCATGGATGCCGGTAAGGTCAAGGAAGCTCATGACCATCTGGCAGAAGTGGAAGATCTGAAAGATCAGATCGAAGTTGCTGAAATGCTCGAAAAAGATGAGAAAAATAATTTTACTGGTACCCCTGTGCCTCAGAAAGCAGAAAGTGTCAATGAGACGGTCGTTTTCAACAAGCGACTGCTTGGAAGACCATTGACGGCTGCAGAACAGACATGGCTGAACACGGTTGGTGAGACAGGACAGGTAGAATCGGTAGATAGCCGCGGTGGCTATCTGGTGCCAGAAGAACAGCAGGATCAGATCAAGGAGCTGAAGCGCCAACTGCGCCCACTCAAAGATTATTGCAACGTCATTCCTGTTGGGTCCAGATCTGGTAGTATGCCACTGGAAGTTGCGGCCATGGATACACTGACCGCCTTCGATGAACTCAGTGAGATCACGCAGAGTGACATCTCTTTTGCGCAGGTGGCATGGACAGCTGCCGACTATGGTGACATCATTCCGATCTCTAACAGCCTGCTTGCCGATGAAACTGTGAACCTGACAAATTATATTGGCAGACGTTTCGCCCGCAAAGCAGTGCGAACGGAAAACAGCAAGATCCTGACGGCACTCAGCGGTGCTACTGCAAAGACCGGTACTGATTACACGGCAATCAAGACCATGTTGAACAAAGAACTGGATCCAGCTGTTGCGGCAGAGGCGATCATCCTCACCAATCAGAGTGGTTTCGACTGGCTGGATAAGCTGGAAGACGGCAACGGGCATCCACTTCTTCAGCCGATGCTTGCAGATCCAACCCGCAAGGCTTTTGGCGGTCATGAAGTGGTGGTTGTGACTGATGCAGAACTTGCTCAGAGCGGAACCAGCTATGTCTTTTATGTGGTCAACATGAGAGAATACCTGGCGTTCTTTGATCGTGCCGGTGTGACTATGGCAGTTTCCACGGAAGCCGGTTTCACGAAGAATGCAACGATGATGCGCGTGATTGAGCGCTTCGATGTGCAGAAGGTGGATACTGGTGCGGCGGTGAAACTGACCATTACACCGTCCAGTGGAACTGGCGGCCAGGGTTAAAGAGGTGAATCAATATGGCGGAGCTGACGGCGAGTGAAATCAAAACCTATTGCCGCATCGATGAGGATGTGGACGATGAACTGATGGGACTTTATCTGCCGGCTGCAGAGAATTATCTCGATGCCGCCATAGATAACAAGCAGGTGCTGAGGTACGACGTGCCTCAGTACCGATTGCTTGTGCTAATGCTCATCAACAACTGGTATAACAACCGGGACAGCGTGGCTGTCGGCACAACAGTGGCAGAGATGCCGTTCATGTGGCGCATCCTTATGCAGCAACTGCAGAATTGGAGTGAAGAGTCATGAAACCAGTGCGAACCGGTCAGCTTAAGCATCGCGTGACCGTGAAGCGGCGAAAGTTCATCCAGGGCAAGTATGACGAACTCGGGAATGAACTGTGGGAAGAAGAGGTCGTTGGTACTTACTGGGCGCTTATCGAGAGCCGGACCGGTTCTCTACTCAAAGGCCGAACAGCAGAGACCATCCTTACAAACACCACTCATGTCATCACCATGCGCTACCATCCGGCGATCGATCATGCCTGCTGGATCGAGTACCAAGGCCATCACTTCGACATTGATTATGTGAGCGATCCAGATTTTCAGAAGACCTGGATGCAGGTATATGTGAGAGAAGAGGTGGGATGATGGAGATGGAGATCGATATGAGTGAACTCACCGAAGCAGCGGAAAACATGTATGATATGGTGACGCAGCGCTGGCCAAGAGAGAATAACAAGTGGATGCGCGCTCAAGGGCGTGAAGGCCGAAAGATCGCGGCGGGGATTGCCAGGCAACGCATCAAGCGTCTGAGACCTGCCTCGAATAAAAAGAGCTACATGGCACGTCTGAAGGGTGGAAAACCGTATCACTATCTGGGAGATCCCACTGATCTCAGCGTGCGTACGTACAACAGCGCACCGCATGCTCACTTGGTGGAATACGGCCATAAGGTCAAGCCGCGCGGCAAGGCATCTGGTGCGACAAAAGGATACCAGCGAAGCGGAAGTAAGCCAAACAAGAAATACGACAACAGCTACCAGAGGGTAGGATCCAGTAAGAGCTTTGTGGCCGGGTATCATATTCTGGAAGATTCAGAGAAGATCTGGGAAAAACAGTTTGAAGAGAACCTGTCTCAGCATCTGGACGACCTTCTGGAGAGGGGGCTTTTCTGATGGCCGAAGAACGCATCACAGCGATCAAATTGAGTCATGATTTGGCGCAAATCCTTAGAAAACAATATCCAATGCTTTACAAAGATGTTGATATCGAAGAGGGATTTGAGCGGCCGTGTATGACCATGGAGGTTGGCGCTATAGAAAGCGGTGCTTATAATGAGCAGATTCAGCGCGATGAGATACCGTTGGTGATCTACTATTTCTCGAAGGACCGCAGAAAAAGTTACGTTGATCTGTTGGAAAAGCAAGAAAGCCTACGCCAACTATTGGAAAGTCCGTTGCTCCTTGGTGGCGCTTATCTTTATCCGTCGCAGGAGCTGGAGTTTTCTGTGATAAAGAGTGATGGCGTGCTGATTGCAGAGGTCATCTATGAACTGCTGCAAAATCGTGCAGAAAACGGGCCTACGGTGCCAATGCATCCGGATGAACCATTGAACAATGAATTGTTGGAAGAACTGGAAATCAATTTAGAAATGGAGTGATCATATGGCACTGAATATGCCAAGCATTAACGTCTATATTACGCAGATGGCGTCGACGGCCATTGCCAGAAGCGCTAACGGCAGAGTAGCTGTGGTTGTCATTGACGATACAGAAGGCGGCGATCAGGTTGCTAAATGCACCACGATCAATGATTTGGAGAAAGACAACTATACTGCAGCCAATTACAACGACATTGGCATGGCCTTTTTGGGCAATCCTGCCGAAGTCATCGTTATCAAGATGGCTGCTACAGATGACTTTGCCGATGACATTGTGCCTGTGCTGAATCAGCAAAAGTTTGACTGGATTACCATTCTTACAAAAACATCTGAGCAGCACACAGCGCTGGCTGCCTATGTAGAGGCCTATAACACCAAACCAGTGCGCAAGGCCATCAAGGGTGTGGTCTACAAGGCGACGGCGCCGGATGATAAGCACATCGTGAACTTCACGACTGAAAGCTATAACACGGTGAGCGCACAGGATCAGGAAGGCTGGCATCTGCTGGCGCGTATCGCCGGCACATTGGCAGGGCTGCCGATGACGCAGACCGTTATCAGCTGTACGTTTCCTGAGATCGAAAGCGTCAGCGAGCCAGCAGACATGGATGCAGAGGTCGAAAAAGGGCATCTGTTCCTGTATAACGATGATGATGGTGTTGCGATCAGTCGAGGTGTCAATTCCATGACTACGTTGAGTGGTGACGACACCGAAGATATGCGTTCGATTGCGATTGTAGAAGCGATGGATCTGATCAAATATGACATCGGTGTGGCATTTAAACAATTTCGCGGCAAATATAAGAACAGCTACGACCATCAGGCATTGTTTATTACAGCGGTGTTGGCCTACTTTGCGCAATTAGCAGAGGAATCCATTTTGGATAAGAATTATGATAATACAGCTGATGTCGATGTAGAAGCGCAACGCGCTGCCTGGATTGGAATTGGTCGCACGGAGGCCGCAGACTGGGATGATGTTACGGTGAAGATGATGACCTTCAAACGTACGATGTTCCTGCATGGGAATATCAAGATTCTGGATGGCATTGAAGACCTTAACTTCCACATCGAAATGGTATAGGAGGGTGAACTATGGTAAAAGCAATCAACGGCACCTTTGGACGACTCTGGTGCAATGATGAAGACTATAATACCGTCAAACAGTTTGAAGCAAAGGCGAAATTGAACTGGGATGAAGTACCATTGCCAGAACAGTTGGCGCCAGAGTACAACTATCTTGGTTATACCATCGAAGGAACCATTACAGGTACGAAGGTGGATTCTCGATTTATTGAGCTGTATGCAGAGGGTATTCAAACTGGCAACATTCCGGATGTAACGTTGGTGGGACGATTGAACGATCCAAAGAAGCATGGCTATGAACGTGTTGCGATTTACGGTGTTGTATTCGATGAATTGGCGATCATGCAGTTCGAAGCGAATACTACTGTTGAAGAAGAGATTCCATTCAAGGCAACATCTTACAAGTTCCTGGATAAATTATCGGCATAAGGAGGCACGATATGAGCAGATTAACACTGGAAGAACTCATTGAACGCAAGCGTCAGTCGGATGATGATAAGGTCAAATATAAAGCAGTACATTCAGATCTTCTGGGCGGGGAGATCATGGTCAAGAAGCTGCCGTTGCGTCAGGTAACGGCTTTGATTGACCGCTATCCGAATCCAAACACGACAGAATCCATGGAGATGGCTCAGGAATTGATCTATCGTTCCTGCGATCTATTTCGAAATGCTGACCTGCAGAAAGAATATGGTATTGAAGGCGATAAGTATGAGATCGTGTCGGCTGTTTTCGATGATAATCTGGAAGAACTCACAAAGGTGAGTGAAGAAATTCTGGATTTCTACTTCACGAATGGCATGCCATCCATCGCAGAACTAAAAAACTCATAAGGTCCGACGGTGAGATGAGTATGATCCACTGGTACCTGCAAAAAGGGATACCAGCGGAATACACAGCAGCGTTGGGCATTATCTCAAAAACATTCTATGCTGCATCGATGCAGGTAGAGATAGAAGACAGGCAAAAAGCGTTCTCTCAAGCGGGGAGGTGAGTGAATGGCGAAGACAAAATCCGTCTCTATCATCGTCTCTGTGAAGGACCGGTTTACAGCCGGCTTCAAGAAATTTAATGAAGCGACAAAGGCTTCTGAACGGGAAACGCAGCGCCTGGAAAATCGTATCAAATCATTCGGGAAGAGTGCACAGAATTCATTTACCAGCTTTGCCAGCGGAGCCATGAAGACGGTTGGGGCACTGGGTGCAACCTTAGCAGGGTTGGGTGTGAAAAGCGGTTTCACGGAAGCGATGAACCTGGAAGGCTATAAGCTGCAGCTGGAAACGGCGACGAAAGACACCGAAAAGGCCGCCAATATCATGCGCGATGCCATCGATATGGCGAACAAGACGCCGTTTGAGGGCGGAGAGCTGGTACAGGCGGCGGCCATGTTCGAGAGTATGGGTATGGCAGCGAAGAAATGGCTGCCACTTACAGGCGACATGGCAGCAGCTACCAACAAAGACTTCCAGCAAGCCACAGAAGCGCTCATTGATGCTCAGACCGGGGAATTGGAACGCCTAAAAGAATTCGGGATCACCAAAGCGATGATTACAGAACAGGCAAACAAAATGTTTGCAGATCAGCAGGTGGTCAATAATCAGGGGCAGATCGTTGATCAGGAAAAGTTCAATGAAGCGCTGATTGCGCTCATGCAGGATAAATACACTGGTGGTATGGAAAAGCAGGCGCAGTCTTTGCGCGGCATATGGTCCACAGTGACCGGCGTCACAAAGAGTGCGTTGTCATCCATTATGGGGATGACAGCAGACGGATCCATCCGAACGGGTTCTGCCATGGACAGGATCAAAAATAAGGTCCAGGAAGTGGCGGAGCGCTTCGAAAAATGGCAGACAGATGGCACGATTGATCGCTGGGCGGAGTCCTTTGACACTGGTTTGAACAATGTACTACAGGTTGTTGTACCGATGTTTACGTCACTGGGGAATGCTGTAAAGTTTGTGGCAGAACATTTCAATGTGATTGCACCATTGGCAACAGGATTGTTTATTGCATTCAAGAGCTTTTCTGTCATTGCGCAGGTGACCCAAATGTTCACGTTGCTGCGTGTGGCGGTGCAGATGGTCAATCTGACCTTTATGACCAGTCCATTATTCTGGATCCCAGCGGCGATCGGTGCGATTATCGCCATCCTCAATGCGTTGGGAGTGGATTGGAGCGCTGTTTTCAGCACGATCTTCAGCTGGATACAGAACGTTTGGGACAAGTTCACCGGCTTCTGGGAATGGTTGGGGACGCGTGCGATTCCTGGATGGATCGACAGTTTTGGTGACAAATTGAAAGGCCTATGGGGTAAAGTTCAAGATTTGTGGGATAAGTTCCAGGGATTCTGGAGTTGGCTCGCTGGATTGGTACTGCCAGATTGGCTTACAACGTTGGGGAGCAAGATCTCTTCAGCGTTCAGCGCTGCCAGCAGAAAATATGCTACAGGGACAAGCTATTTCCCTGGTGGCATGGCGACCATCAATGAAGGTGGACGTGGTGAAACGGTGATTCTGCCTTCTGGTACGCAGATTATCCCTCATGACGTGTCTAAGCGACAGGCAGCATCGACCGCCGGCGACAGTATCAATGTGACCGTGCAAATTCAAGGCAACGTCATTGGCAACAGTGACTTTGCAAATTACGTCGGCCAGGTTGTTTCGAAGCAGATCCTTCGTGCAAAGCGTAACAGGTAGGTGATGAGATGGACATTATCTTCAGCATCAACAACAATGAATCTGTGAAAGTTATTCCTGTGCCGGCAGAGGTCGAAATTTCTGAACCACAGGATAATGGTGAATTTGACACGCTGAATGGCAAGTTGTCGGTGATTGGGCCTATGGGACCACGCTCTTTCCCATTGACTTCATATTTTCCAAATCGCCCAGGCGCAAAAGTGCGTCCGGGTGCTTCTACGGATGGATGGAGCTATGTGGAATGGTTCGAAGAGTGCCGAAAGCGAAAGCTGCCAATGCGGGTCATTATCATTTATGACAGTGGCTACACAGTGAACATGGCCTGTCTAATCAACGATTTTAAGTGGTCAGTAGGTACGAATAAAGACATCAAGTACAGCATGGATGTCGTGGAATACACCTTCGCATTGTCGAAGAAGCTGGAAGAAACGACAACAGATAACTCAGGAGAGGATGATGATCAGGTGAAATGGGATGAATTTGCAGCCAGCGAAGAGTATGCTTTTCTGCAACGTTTGGTACGACGTTCGAAGGAAGAAGAAGCCAGTTCGGCGGCTATGGCTGAAGCTGTTGAAAAGGCTGTAGAAGCAGGATTTACTACCGGTGAACGACCTCAGGATCGTGCGACGCGTGAAGAGGTTATGTCGATGATCGTTAATATGCATGAGTTGTAAGGGGTGAAGCGTCGTGGACGTTTTACTGTATGACGGTGATCAGCCATATGTGGTCACACAACGCGTTGGCAATGTTTCGCGCTCAGATAACCTTGATAGCTTGGCGATGGATGTGTCGTTTGATTATCTGTTCAATCGCAACGACCGTTATACCATGGATATGGTCACTGAACCCGGTGACCATTTTCGCTATGTAGAAGGCGATGAGGTATTGGTTGAAGGATTGATCACCGATACGGACGATGATATGGAAGGTACTGTGTCAGTGACAGGCTATGACTACGGTTACTGGCTGAACAAAAAGATTGATGTGCAGTTTAATGGCTGCAGTACCAGCCAGGCGATCGAAACGATGTGCAAAGACCAGGATATTTCTGTGGCATGCGTGGATATTCCGACTACGGTGGAACGGAATTATTTCGATACATCGATCGGAGAGGTTATGAAAGAGCTTATCGGCATGGTGACGTTTCAGACAGGTCAGAAGTATCGCATGGAAGTGCGTGGTGAGACGGTTAACGTCGAGAAGTACGAAGATCTCTTGGTTGAACCGGTCTATATCGCGGCAGGTAATCTGGCGCCGTATGATGTGACCAGGAATCCTGGCGGCATGACGGTATCACGGAGTATTGAAGATATGTACAACGTGGTTAAGGTTATGAAGGATGGAGAGGTTATCGATGAAGCCAGGGACGAAGACAGCATCACGCGTTTCGGCGAAAAGGAATTTAAGATCGAAGACGATGAAAATGCTAAAGCCGATGTGACATTGAAAGAACTGAACAGGGTGGTGCGCACGATCTCTTGTGAGTTGCTTGGAGATGATCGTGTGCGTAGCGGGCGCATCATCAAGTTTGCGCATGATGAGCTACCGGGAAAATATCTGGTCAAAAACTGTACGCACACCTATAAATCCAACGCGCATACGATGCGAGTGGATCTGGTCGATGCAGAAACGGCAGACGCCAGTGTGGCACCAGTGGATCCATCGGAGGGTCAGGAAGAAACAACGAGCGAAAACGATGATGCTGGCAGTGATTATGTCGAAGGGGATGGAATCGGAACGGGACAATATACCTGGCCGATTCCGGGCGTGTACTGCAATACGACGACGTATTACGGGCACACCAACAATGCGCGGGATTTCCCGGTGCCGTATGGCTCTCAGGTGGTTGCTGCCGATGGCGGGACTGTCAACTGGGTGCAGTATTGGGATGGTTATACGCGCTGGGGAAACCAGAGCTACGGCAACTGTGTGCGCATTACCCATGGTGGTGGCCGTTATACGTTGTATGCACATCTGTCGCGCATCGATGTGCGAAGCGGTCAGACTGTGAGTAAAGGTCAGGCGATCGGTGCGGTAGGAAGCACGGGCAATTCGACAGGGCCGCATTTGCACATGGAGATCGTCCATAATGGCTGGGGCATTGATCCGAAGACAATCTACGGGAGGTGAGTGCATGGCGCAGCAGTGGGAACACGATATGGCGGCCGCGTTTGAAGAGTCAAAGAGTAAGATCATAGAACCATGTATTGGCATCGTTGTGGAGGTGGAGCCGTTCAAGGCAACCATTCGCGGCGGTGCTTTTGTTTTGACCGGACGCAACACTTTTATCTGCCAGAGCGCGATCCAGAAGGCGTATGAATTCGACAGCGCCAGCGGCACGCTCAATGGCGAAGGATTTTCGGCGCGTGGGGTGGTCACGCTCGCAGATGTGCTGGAGGTTGGTAATCAGATCTTGGTGATTCCGATCCAGCATGGACAGAAATTTGTGGTGGTCGATGTATTGGCAGGTGGTTGGCTATGATCTTTCCTCAAGGCGTCAGCGGAAATTATACGCTGACCGAAGATATTCAAATCAAACGCTCATTCAAGTTTGATTTCAAAACAGGCCAACACGTGATGGAAAATGGCACGCCAGTGGAGATTGATGGAAGAGATGCTGTAGCACAGTGGTTGGAACTGTTGGTCCGAACACAGCTTGATAAATACGAGGTGTACCGCGATACAGGTTTTGGCCATACGGCAGAAAAGTATCTGGGGTATCGGGAGCTGCCGCGAGGGTTCATTGAATCAGAGTTTAAGCGAGAAATTGAAGAGGCTTCGAAGCTCAATCCCGCCATCGCCAGTGTGAGCAATTTCAGCGCAGTGCGCACAACGCGCGGCCTGGATGTGTATTTCACAGCAAGGTTGAAGAATGGTGACAGTGTGGAGGTGAATGTGACGAATGGCCAATTATAAGAAAACGGCAGCGGAATTGCTGCGAAAGATGCTGGATAAGATCGACAACAGTTATCAAAAGACCATTGGATTTCCGACGCATGACATTCTCAATGCTGTGGCGATGGTTGGGAAAGACATTTATGAAAAGATCAATGATTATTTCCTGAAGTTGAATGCGGAGAATCTCAGTGGTGATGAGTTGACGCGCTTCGTCTTTCAGAATAAAGGCATCGTGCGGAAAGAGGCAACAAAAGCCACCGTGCAGCTTACCATTACTGGTAATGGACTGATCAAGGCAGGTTCTCTTTTTGAAACACCATTGGGTATACAGTTTGAAACAACAGAATCTTTGCTGCTCAACAACAATACCGACACTGTGCCTGCGCAGGCTGTTACGCCAGGATCCAGCGGGAACGTGCCAGCAGGGAGCATCACAGAGATGCCAGTGACCATCCAGGGTGTCACAGCTGTGATCAATGAAGATCCGGCAGCTGGCGGCTATAACATGGAGAGCGATGCGGATCTGTGGGATCGCTATATTATGGCTCTGCAGGAACCGCCGACCAGCGGGAATATTTACCATTACAAACAATGGGCGCTGGAAGTTACTGGTGTTGGTGGCGCAAAGGTGTATCCGCTATGGAATGGCGCCAATACGGTGCAGGTGGTGATTATTGACAGCAATGGTGAGCCGGCATCTGAAGCACTGGTGGAAGCGGTACAGAACCATATTGATCCAGGAATCACAGGGAGAGGTGAAGGTAAAGCGCCAACAGGTGCCTATTGCACGGTCACAGCAGCGACGGCATTAACGCTCAATCTGGAATTGACACTGTTGGGGAATTATCCAGACACGCTCGAAGGCGACATCAAGGATTCGGTGAAGGCTTATTTACAAAGCATTGCTTTTGAGCAGAACTATGTCAGCTATGCGAAGATTGCCAACGCGATCAGTGACACCGAAGGTCTTATTGATTATATGAATCTGACGGTGAATGATGATGTGAAGAACATCGAGGTGCCGGATAAGTCCGTGGCTGTGCTGGGAGGGATCGAATATGTCGACCTCGAAGGATAACCTGCTGCGAAAATTACACAAAGTATTTCGCAAGGATGCCTGGATCAATGCAATTTTTGATGCTATTGGTGGGCTGTTCGATACTGCGTTGGCTGATCTGGATAAGGCTAGGTCAGAATTCTTCGTTGATACAGCGGTTGATATGCTGGATACCTATGAACGCCATCTGGGCATTTCCGGCAGCGGAAAAAACCTTGATGATAGACGCGCAGCTGTCATCGCTGGGCGCCAGCGTGGTGGCAAGGTAGACATTGCACAGATCCAGGCGGCTGCCAATGCCTGGAAGAATGGCGCCACTTCTGTGGACTTCGTAGATGGAAAGATTGTCATTACCTTTATCAGTGAGCTGGGAATCCCGACAGATATGGACGGTTTGAAGGCATCCATATCGACGATCATTCCGGCGCATCTGGCGATCGGATATATATTCCGTTATTTGTTGATCGAAGAGGTTCATGGTGTGATGACGCTGGAAGAGATGGAAAGCACCACGTTGGATAAATTCGCATTCTGAGAGGTGAAGACATGGGAAGTTATACACCGAATAAGAATCTATATAAAGCTGATCCGGCGACGGATGGCAAGGACACATTCAATATTACAAAAATGCTAAATGAGAACTGGGATAAGCTTGACGCGGACACCAGAGAGCTCACCTTTGATGAACTGGCAGCACAGTATGGGGTGACAGAGAGTTATCCTGACGCGGATACCGGTACGATCACTGCCACGATTGATGACAGCGCGCCGGTGACAGCGACGCGTCAGACGATAGTCTCGAAGACTAGCAGCGGTGATCTGAAGTTTGTAGAGACCACTACGATCGATGAGACGTCGACAGTGACAGAAACCACAGAAGGAAGTACGGCGACCACCGGCGATACAGCTGGGCAGTTGAATCTTGACGCGATACGTTGGCGGTTGAGGCGGCTGCAGGCAGCGATCAACAGCCTGGCAGCTGATGTGAGTGATACCATTGATACGTCCTTGGCAGGATTGGAAGAAGATATTACGGCTCTAGAAGGGCGCATGGATACGGCAGAAAGCGATATTAGCGCGCTGGAAAGTAGCGTGGAAGCGCAGGGCAAGCAGCTCACAGAGTGGTGGGGTTATATGAAAGAAAACCTTGATTACACCTGCGACATGCCAGCCGACACGTCCACTAAGCCGTACAGCTATACAGAGACGGTCAAGGAAGGTGAGGCAATCAAAGGCACGCTCGTGACGACCATGAATGCCGACGGCACTTATACCGAGGTGTACACGATCGGCGAGGCGAAGCGCACGAGGACATGGAGCAAGGTGGATAATCAGTGGAAGGGAGAGTGGAGCTGATGGCTGATGTTATCGAAATTGACGGCGTTAATAAGGTAAAAAAAGATACCGAGCAAATTATTAAGGATATTGCCGGAGTTGCTGATTCTGTTAATGTTATTGAATTTATTCCGATAGAAAAACTTGAAAACTTATTAGGAAACAAAATTAATATAAGTCGAACAGCAAAAAAAGGTAGCAACGAGCAATATTTTACGCTCATAGCTGATTCATTTCCAAGTTGGGGACAATTCGACCAAACAAATCCCGTGTCGCTGTTAGACGTAAAAGGGCCGGTTTTAATTTCTAGTTTTAACCTGCGAGGACTTGGGTTAAATATGACATCTAATGCTGGAAGAGCTTATGTCAGATTAACTATGGATGACGTCGTAACAGGGTTCATGGTAAGCGGAAGTGGCCAAGGATACAATAACTGGGGCGGACCGTCTATTGCTTTTTCATCATCGAATGCAGGAAACGAAAACGCCGGATCAAGTAAATGGCCTACAGGCGGATTATATTCATCTAGTGAAAGTTCTGTATTACGGAAAGTTAAAACAACAAAACCGATATATTGCAAAAAGTTGTTAAAATTAGAATATGCGCTTGTTAGACTAAACAGCTTGACCGAAAATTATGGTTCCGGCGTAGACATTACGCTTACATATAATGTGTTGGGAGGATAGTTATGGGCATAATCAAAACTGAAGAATTTGAAAAAGATGGGTGCATATATATCAGGAACACGTATAACAACGGAACTATCGAAGAATACATCAAAACTGATGAATCAACGCTACCAGAACCAACGCAGCCGCCAGTCACCAACGAGGACATCCTGAACGCTATGCAGGCCAGCCACGTCCAGCGTGGTCACACGGAGCTTAACGGCGTGAGTGTCGTCATCCCGCTAGAGCTTATCGACGTAAGCAAGGCGACGGTGCAGCTGGACGTGCAAGGCTGTGACGCGCCGTATGCGTACACGCTCGCCGAAGATGCGCTCACAGTGGCGTTTGCAGAGCCGGTGCAGGCATGGATTAATTGGGAGGTGCGAGGATAATGGATGTCATCGAAATGAACAAGCTGGAGGATATACTCTCTGCGATTGAGTATAATGGGGGGGGGGCCTAACTGAGCTAAAGAGTAAAGGCTGCGTCAAGAGTGTGCAGCGGGGAGTTGTAGATAACCCTCCGAGTCAGAGCAATACGTGGGTAGATGCAGCGTCCATATCGCCGATAGATTTGGAAAAGTCGGTTTTGATCGTTAGTTTAGTCCGTATCGCATCTGGGTCATCAAATGTACGCTTTTCTTTAACACAGAACACCATACAGGCAAACGGATCCCATGGGGTACCTGCTTTTGCCTGGCAAGTTGTTGAATTTTATTAAGCGGGAGGAATTAAGATGTCTATTATGGAAATGAATGAAATACTTGACCGTATCAATTATTACGGGGGGGCATAAAGAGTATACAGAGAGGTGTCGCCACTAAACAAGTGAACGGTGGAACGGCAACAGCGAATATTGCTATTTCGAATGTCAACGTGGACAAGTCGATGGTACTGATTACAGCAAAATCAGCGAATACGAACGCACCCCAGGCAGTTATTACAAATCTGGAAAGCACGGAATTAACGATTGAATTGGCTCCAACACAAAGTGGAGCGTATCCGGGAAACGTGAAAATAGGATGGCAAGTTATTGAGTTTTATTGATCGGAGGCAAAACAATGGATCCAATTATGCTTGAAGAAATCAAAGAACTTTTAACGATATACGGGGGGGTATAAAGAGCGTACAGAGAGGAAACGCCGTACTTGACCTAAGTATAAACACGGATGGAGGGCAAGAAAAAGGCTCGGAAACGATTAACATTAGTCCGGTCGATCCTGAGAAAAGTGTACTGCTCATCCATGCAGAAAATCAGGAGCGCAACACTGATACAGTAGGTGTTGTGAAAACCATTACACTAAATGAGGATTCCATAGCGTTTCTTTTGACTAGTGAAACCTATTACGCACAGTGGAAGTTGAATCCATTAGTGTGGCAAGTAATCGAGTTCAAATGAGGTGAAATTATATGTCAATCATGGAAATGGAAGAAATCAAGAGCGCCATCGCTGGCGTAGGTGCGAAAGTGGAATATAACGGGGGGGCATAGAAAGCCTCTTAAGTAACGCGCTGCTTAATGCGGGGAGTGTAGTTAAGAGTGTGCAGCGGGGCTTGCGAACAAATGTTACTGATGGAATCACTCGTAATGAACATTTCGATATTAACATTAGTGCTATAGACACGAATAAAAGTATTCTGATAGCTGATTTCGTTTCTGCCCCTAATAACTCAATTAGAGAGGAATACTTTTCGATTGAATTGCAGTCAAACAAAATCAGAGTAACTGATGTAACTCCCACTTCTGGAAGCTATCTTCAAATTGCTTTGTCGTGGCAAGTCATAGAATTTTACTGAGAGGAGATAAGACAATGGATCCAATTTTATTAGATGCGATTGAGTATAACGGGGGGCATAAACACCCTATTGAATAGAGGTGCTGTTAAGTCGGTGCAGAGGGGAAACGTACAAGGAACCGGTACAAGCAGTACTCCAATTGATGTGACTATCAATATTTCTGAGGTTAACCCGGATAAGTGTATCGTCATTGTAAATGCCAGCGAAACTTATGGCGGTGATACCTATGTCCCTGGTATCTCCGTAAAAGGGCTTGAGGGAGCTAGTTTGGCGCTTCACGTATCGCTTAGTAGGGGCCAGTTGCGGTTTTTGAATTTCAGCTGGCAAGTCATTGAATTCTATTGAACAAAGGAGGTCATGCCTCATGAGCAAAATATACTACTACGCACAGATCAACACAGACACAAAGATCTGCTGCGGCGTGTCGCAGCTGTGCGGGGAGGTCGTAAAATCGAACATGGTACCCATTACGTCATACGACTTGGGTTTGCAGGGCAAAATGTGGACAGGCACGTGGAACGAAGGAACGCAATCCTGGGATGGCGGCGAGTGGATCGAGAATCCAAACCCACCAGAGCCAGTGGAACCAACCACGGAGCCAACCAATCAAGACATCATGGACGCACTGACAGCGATGCAGGGCGATCAGGTGCCAGCTGCAACACTGGATGCCGCGTATCGGGAAGGAGTGAACGCATATGTCTGAAAACACCTTATATAAGGAAGCAATGTACGCTAAAGGGCTGGCAGATGCCGCAGACCTCCAGAGCCGATCGGAAACAATGGATAGCCCTGCGCTGTACGCGGAGCAAGAGAAAATCCCGTTATTTTCCGAAGCGGTTAAGGTCAAAAATATGCTCGAACGCCACGCGGGCAAATATGATGGCTTTGTCTGCATCTCAGGATCTGGGCTTATTATGCGTCTAGTCCAGAACTACGACAGCGACATCTATAAGGACGACCCCGAGACGCTGCACGCGCAATGGCGCTATGTGTGGAGCAACGACCCAACGCAAGCACGTGACTTCCTTGAATCGGCAGTATCACCATACGCCAAAGGGAACTGCTGCATTGATGTCGGCTATTTGTGGCGCTCCACATTCGATGGTGACAACGTATGGCGACCATCCACCTATGAGCAAGCGTGGGAGAAGGTCGGCACCGTCGAAGAGATCATGGGAGCGTGATCACCGATGAGCCAGATGATCGCTGATGAGATTATGCGGCAGGTGCTGGCCTATCTGGTCGGTGCTCTGCTGGCGGCCGTTGTGGCCGCTGTGGGTGTCGGCGGCGTGGTGTGGCGCAAACTGCACGTCAACGACATGCAGAACAAGCGCATGGACGAGCTCCTAAAAGCCATCCATGCCAATGAGCTGGTGCTCGAGACGATGGCCTGCCACCAGCTGCAATTGGCCTGCAAGCGGGCCGTTGATAGGGGCTGTATCTCGATGCAGGAGAAGCAAGATATCACGGAGCTATGGGACTGCTACCATGCTAAGGGCTGGAATGGCCCGGGCGAGGTAGCGTATAAATCTATCCAGAATTTACCTGTTAAGGAGGACTGTTAACATGAACACAAACATTACATCCGGAACTATCGCCAGAACCATCATCCTGGCACTCGCGTTGGTCAACCAACTTTTATCTGTCACCGGACATGCGGTGCTGCCGATCGAAGATGCACAGGTGGAGACGCTTGTCAGCACGATCTGGACGGTCGTGGCGGCTTGTGTGGCGTGGTGGAAGAACAATAGCTTCACGGCTGCTGCCATCGAAGCTGATGCGAAGCGAAAGGAGGAGAAGTGATGAACATCCTTCTTATTGCCGGTCATGGGGCTGGTGATCCCGGAGCCGTTGGTTGCGGTCACCAGGAAGCGACAGAGACGCGCAAGATGGCAACAGCGGTGAAGCCGCTCTTAGAGGCGTATGGCGCAAATGTCACGATGTACGACCAGAAAAAGAACGCATACACAGCGCTGCAGAACGGCGAAAAGCTGCCGCTCGCCAGCGTCGACTATGTGATCGAGTTCCATCTTAACGCAGGGGTAGTTGATACCGCCGGGAATGGCGCAACAACCGGAACAGAGATCCTCGTAGACGTTTCCGAATCCGGGACGACCGTCGAGGAAGCTATGCTAAAGAAAATTTGCGCGCTAGGCTTTAAGAATCGCGGCGTAAAGCGTAGAAACGACCTGCTCGTTCAGAATACCGTCACGGCGTACGGCATTAGCCATGCTTTGATCGAAACGTGTTTTATCGACGACAAAGACGACATGAAGCTCTACGCTGCTAAATTCAACCAGATCGCACAGGCCATCGCAGATGGGGTGGCCGAGGGGTTTGGGTTAGTTGAAGATACCGACACGAATGTCGGGAACATGGAGGAAAAGGATATGACTGAAGCTGAAGTTAAAAAGATCATTGCAGATGAAGACGCAAAGAAAACCTATGACACTGTGGATGAATTGCCATTCGGTAAAGACACCATCGAAAAGCTGATAAAAAAGGGTCTTCTGAAGGGCGAAAGCAACGACGGAAAGAAGCTAGGCATTACCTACGACCTGCTCCGCGTTTTGGTTATCAATGACCGCGCAGGCGTCTACGGGGAGTAAAGCCATGCCTTGCGGATTGGCTCCAGGGGAGTATACCGTCAACTTCGGGAACAAGTCGCAGCTGGCGAACCCGATCTACATCAACCAAAACAACACCGGGGTGGACCACATCGGCTACACCGGGCAATGCACTTGGTACGCTGCCGACCGTGTGCAGCAATTAACCGAAGCCGATCTGGCGAAATACGCCAGCGGATGGGGAAACGGCGGGGACTGGTGGAAAACCGCGCAGCGCTTTGGCTTCCCCGTTTACAACGCCCAGGAAGCACTCAACCATCGCGGATCCCTCGCTGGCTATGTGATCTCCTTCGAGACAGCAAAAGCCGGATACGGCACACACGTTGCCGTCGTGGAACCTACGACCCAGCGACAAAAACAGCCTGGGTCTCCGAAATGTGGGGCAGCCAAAACTGGACCTGTGCCGTCCACCTCGTGCAGTACACCCAGGGCGAGCTTTTCAACGCTGACATGCACTATATTGATTTCTCCAGCATCGGCATGGGCAGTAAAAAGCTGACCAGTGCGGACGTCAAACGGCTCCTTGCCGATGTGAGAGAGGCGAAGATGTATGACACTGTGGACGCGCTGCCTTTTGGCGGCGATACAGTGCAGAAGCTCATCGACAAGGGCCTGCTCAAGGGCGAAGGCGATGGCCTGGGGATCACCTATGACCTGCTCAGGGTGTTGGTGATCAACGACCGCGCTGGGCTGTATGATAAATAACAACGAAACCCCTGCTGTGATGGCAGGGGCTTGTTTTTATGACAAAAAAATAGAAGTCTATTTCTAGACTTCTAAAAAGAACATGGTGCCAAATCCGAAGAGTGAACCCTTGATGATTACAAAAGTGTTCGGATTTACATCATAAAGTGGAGACGAGGGGAGTCGAACCCCTGTCCGAAAGACCAGCTCCCAAGCTTTCTACGTACGTAGAGCGTGTTTTGATTTAACAGCGCGCCCGTCCACGATCAAACTGGAACGCTGCGAGAGAAATAAATTTTCCGGATGGCTATTTCTCAGTCACCAGCCGGTAGCCTGATGGTTTGGCTCCCTGACCCCGCATCTCAGGCGCAGCAGGCAGGAAGTTCACAGCTTACGCTGCGAAAGCTAATTTTTCGTTTTTAGCGTTTAAGTTTAGGTGCACGATTTTACGAGATCATGCGAAACTCGGTACGCTTACAAGGCAACCGCAATCCCCCGTCGAAACCAGTACGTCCCCGTAAGAATTGCTGCCAGACTGGAAAATATTCCCAGCTGTGGTATAATATTATAGCATTCCGAACAGAAATGTTCAATAGAAAGGAAACGAAAAATGCTAGCAATTGAGACGATCCTCGGCGCTTTAACAGGATATTTCACCAACGACATTGCGATCCGCCAGCTTTTTGCGAAAAATGGCGTGGTCGTACGCGAGCGTGCGCAGTTTACGGAGATGATCGTGCAGGTTCTGCAGGGTCAGATCATCGACGAAGAAACGGTGCGCGCGCTGGCGGAAAATCCGGAGATGGCGATGATGTTCGAACGATTTTTGCGGACGCTGCTCACGGAGGAACTGCCCTACGCGCTTTCTGATTGCGCGCTGGCGGATATCGACGGCGATGGCGCGCTGCGACAGTTGGCTGTGGCGCATATTCAATCGCTCGATCTCGCCGACGCGCGATTTGACAGTGCGGCTCTGGCGAAACGGCTGGACGCGGTGTTTGCAGACGACGCTTTTGTGCAGAGTGCGGCGCTTGCACTGGCGAATCTGGCGAAATGCTCGCTTTCAGAGCTGGGCGCGGGCGCGCTTGTCAAACGTTGGCTGCGCGTGCTCGAAGCGATGGACGCGGAGGATTTTTCGCGCTGGCTTTCTGGCTGGGGCGAGCGGCTGCAGGCTGCGCTCGAAAGTCAGTGGCAGGAGGGCGGCGCAGAATCGCTGCGCCTGCAGGATCTGCTCACCGTCGATGCAGCTGCCCTCGAGCAGATGCTGGAGCAGTTCATTTTGGCTGGTCAGCGCTCACAGCACGCGCGCTGGCTGGATGTGCTGAAAAATCCGGCGCTGCAGGAGCAGCTTTATGTGCTGGCAGAGCGCTTGCTCCAATCGCTGCTCGCTGCACATCTGCCGACGCTCGTGGAGGCATTTGCGCCGATCCTGCAGGAGGATCGTGCAGAGATAGAGCGGATGCTTTTGGAGAGCGTTGCCGAATCTGGTGAAAATCCGATGTTTTGCGATGTGGTCGCAGGGCTGTTGGAACAGCGCTGCGCAGAGACAACGGATGATGGCAAGGATTGGCTGAGCGCATTTTTGGCGCGCTTCGCTGATGCAGAGGAAGCGGAATCGCTTTGCCAGGAGCTTGCAGCCTTTCTGCTCTCCTGGGTGGTGCATGCGATCGATCGCTGGCGGCGCGTGACGATCGAAGCCGAGGACGAGGTGGCGGCGATACATGACAGTCTCGTGAAATGGCGGCCGCTCGCTGTGACGCTTCTCGAAGCGCTGCTGGCGCTGCCGCTTCGCAGGCTGCTCTCGCAGCAAATGCTCGCGACGCTGATCGACGCAGGGGTTGAAGCGCTCGCAAAAAATCTGTCGCCAGAAGCGCTGGCGCAGATGCTGCGCAAAATTTCTGCGCAGATTCTCGAGAAGCCGCTGTCGGCGCATTTTCTCACAGCAGCGCGCCAGGAAATGCTGCTGGCGAAGGTGCAGGAGCTCTGGCGGCAGCATGGAGCGACACTACTGGCGCGGCTCGATCTGCAGGAAGCGACGCTCAAAGAAGCGCTGCTGGCACTCTTCGATCAGCTTTATCAGCAGCCGCTGGCGCGTCTCGTTTGTCGCAGCCGTGAAGCTGTGCCATACAAAACAATGGCGGAGGGGCTGCGCGGCGAGGTTTTTGCAGAAATGCGTCCCTTCCTCGGACGCATGACGAAAGAGCAGCTGGACGCGCTGAGCCACGAAGAGATCCGCTCCCTCGTGCTTGACATGCTTGGTCACGAGATGCGACCGCTGGCATATCTCGGCGGTGGCATCGGCGCCATTGCCGGTGCTGCGACAGGTGTGGCGATGGAAATGAGCGGCGTGACGCCGGATCCGGACGCCCTGGCGGCGCTGATGACGGTGCGCACGGGGATGTACGGCGTGGTCGGATACGGCACAAATGTGGCGGCAGTCGCTGGACTTTTCCGCCCGTATAAGAAAAAGCTGGGCTTCCAGGGATTGATCAGCAAAAATCAGACGCGCTTCGCAGAAAAAATGAAAGAAATGGCGGCGTCCTACATCATCAACGACGACATCTGGCGCACGCAGGTGCAGGCTTTTTCGCAACGGTTGGATGCAGATTTTGACGAGCTTTTGCATCAGGGGCTGCAAAAGCTCGCCGATGCGCACGACACGCACTGGCAGCAAACCCTCAAGGAAATGGCGAAAAATCACGCCGGCCACCTGCTCTATGCGTCGCTGCAAAAAGATCGGCTCGGCGCTATACTGGCTGCGCGCTTGTCCGATCCAGAGCCGCTGGCTGGATTTTGCGCGGAGGCGCATCTGCTGCAGCGCGGCATCGACCAGCTCGCAATGCGTGAAGCAGCGAGCGGCGTTCTTTCGCAGCCGTTGCTCAAGTG
>ERZ1034897.216-NODE-216-length-32315-cov-7.208958_pt1 | contig 32315 bp, 21 predicted proteins | sample MGYA00520629_ERZ1034897 | MGnify/ENA primary metagenome ERZ1034897 (study PRJEB33766, sample SAMN09781789) | gut metagenome | biome: gut microbiome | host: Homo sapiens | place: Madagascar | study: EMG produced TPA metagenomics assembly of the PRJNA485056 data set...
ATATCATGTATATGGCAGATTATGTTGTTGAGATGAATATTCCAGATCAGCAGATCGAGAAGTTGGAAGAGATTTCGGAACAAATGAAGCAAGAAGAACTTCCAAAGACGCGCGAAGAGTTCGAAGGACGAGCACTTCTGTATCATATTTTGATGGATCTGGAGGAATTTCTTGTATATAAGAAGCGATTTGTGAATGGATTGGATGAGAAGAAGCTTCGTATCTACTGGAAACAGGAGATGGAGCAAAAAGATAGTGCAAACGAGTTGCAGAAATGATGAAAAGAAACGGATTAAAGTCAGAAGAAACAAAAGCAAAGCATTTTCTGATTTTAATCCGTTTTTATTAATTATAATATGTTACTGAAAGAATCAGATTTTTCCCGGGAATAATGTGCCGGCTCTTCCGCCTTTTATAATATCATAAAGGACTTCCGGACGCTTTCCGTTTGTAACAATTGTGTTTGTTCCCTGGGAAGTGGCAAGGGATGCGGCCTGAAGTTTTGTACGCATTCCGCCTGTTCCACGTCGGGAACCTGCGCCACCGGCTAAAGCATAGACGCTGTCATGGATTGCATCAATCTGATCGCTTAGCTGTGCATTTGGCTACAATCTTGGATCGTGGTCATAAAATCCATCAATGTCGGAGAAGATGACCAGATGCTTTGCGCGGCAGAGTACTGCTACGACAGCGGAGAGCATATCGTTATCACCGAAGAGACGATCCTCGGATTCGATTTCTTTATAGCTTACGGAGTCATTTTCATTTACAATCGGGATTACACCCATCTCGAGAAGTGCATTGAATGTATTGATCAGATTTTCTTTTTTCTCTTCTTCTTCAATATCATCTGCATTGAGTAGAATCTGTGCTACAGTCTTGTCATAGTCACCGAAGAACTTGTCATACAGATACATCAGACTACACTGTCCGACTGCGGCAGCAGCCTGTTTCATACGCATACTGTCTGGTTTAGCAGTCATGTTCAGTTTATTTCTTCCGACTGCGATCGCTCCGGAGGAAACGAGTACGACTTCGTATCCCATGTTCTGGATATCAGAAAGTACACAGACAAGACGGTCTGTTGTACGAAGATCGCTCTTTCCGGCGTCATTCGTAAGTGTGGATGTTCCAACTTTTACTACAATTCGATTATTATAAAGTCCCATAATGCATAACTCCTTGATAAATATCTTTTAAAATAATTTCCGGATGTCAGTTAACAACCAGCCTTGTCTCATCGACTGTTTTATAGTATCATACAGTTATAAATTACAAAAGCGAATGTTTCTCATGGATTACATGACAAAATCAAATATAAAGTAAGTGAAGAGATTTTTCGTAGCGAAAACAGATGGGAAAATGTAAAGCGAAAGGAGTGTTAAATTCATGGATGGAAGTATTCAGAAATACATGGCGTTTGTTAAGACTGTAGAGTGTGGAAGTTTTACAAAGGCAGCGGAACAGTTGAGTTATTCCCAGTCCGGGATCAGCCGAATGATCAATGATCTGGAAAAGGAATGGAAGGTAGTTCTGCTTGAACGAAGCAAGTCAGGAGTAAAGCTTACAAGCAGCGGGATGAAGTTACTTCCTTATGCGGAACGGGTCTGCAGAGAATACGAGAAACTTCAATTGGAAGTTGATGAGCTTCAAGGGTTAAAGTCAGGATTGATCCGTATCGGTACATTTTCCAGCGTAGCAACACATTGGCTGCCGAATATTATCAAGGAATTTCAGAAAAATTATCCAAACATCGATTACGAGATGCTTTTGGGTGATTATACGGATATTGAAGAATGGATCATGGAAGGGCGGATTGACTGTGGATTCACAAGATTGCCGGTAAGGGATGAGATGGATACAATTTTCCTGGAGCAGGACAGGCTGCTTGTCGTGCTTCCGGAAGGACATCCGCTAACAGAACTTCAGAAGATTCCGGTCAGTGCACTTTGTGAGGAACCGTTTATGCTATTGGAGAAAGGTGCTAAGGCAGAAGTTTCTGAGATTTTTGAGAGAAGTAATTTGAAGCCGAAAGTACATTTTACAACGTGGGATGATTATGCAATCATGGCGATGGTTGAGAGTGGGCTTGGGATCAGTGTCTTGCCGGAACTGATCTTGAAGCGGATTCCGTATCGTATCGTAACACGAGAACTGGAGATTCCGGCGTATCGTAATATAGGACTTGTCATGCGTAACAGAAAAGGTGCAACTCCGGCGGTGAAGCGGTTCCTGGAGTATCTGCAGTATAGATAATAAGAAATGTGAAACTTTTATGAAGTGGCATGTTCTGAATGATAATTTGCTTGATAGAAGGAAATATATGAGGGTATAATGTTACTATTATGATAAAAAGGGCTTATTCTATGACCGACATTATAAGAGTCATCAGCAATCAGAGAAAAGCACAAAGATTGAAAGAAGGAGAAAAAGATGGCGATTAAACATATTTTATTTGACTTAGACGGAACACTTTTACCGATGGTACAGGACGAATTTGTCCGTTTTTATATGCCGCTTCTTGCAAAGGCATATTTGAAGAAAGGCGTGGAAATGGATCCAAAAGGATTCATTGGTGCAGTATGGAAAGGCTATGAGGCGATGGTGAAAAATGATGGTTCCAGAACAAACCGGGAGGCATTCTGGAGTTATATCGATGAATTCCTGCCGCTTTCTGTGGAAGAATCAGAGGCAATCGCAGATGCATTTTATGAGGATGAATTCAATCAGGCTAAATGTACGACACAGCCGACACCTCTCTCAGATATGGTTATAAAAGAGGCGAAGAAGAAAGGGATTGAAGTCTATCTTGCAACGAATCCGATCTTTCCAAAATGTGCAACGATGAATCGTATCGACTGGGCGGGACTGGATCCAGAAGATTTTAAGATTATTACAACATATGAAGACCATGTATACTGTAAGCCGAATCCGGAATATTTTCGTCAGATTCTGGAACAGTTTAAACTCGACCCGTCAGAATGTCTGATGGTCGGAAATGACGTAGTGGAAGATCTTGCAATCCGCACGCTTGGAGTTCCTGTGTTTCTTGTGACAGATACGATGGAGAATAAGAAAAACCTTCCAATTGATTCGGAATATCAGGGCTCGATGGAAGAGTTGCTGGAATTTGTGAAAGAACTGCCGGAAGTGTAGAGGTTGCAGCGCCGGTCTATTCCGAACGATTAAAGAAACGTCTGCAGGATCTTTTTGATCTGATGTTAAGTGATAACAAAAAAGCGCGAAAGGAGGATGCAAAAGGAACCTATTCTGTGGTAGAATGTAAGGGACAGCCAATTAACTCACAGGAACTTCTTTATCAGGAAGCCTATGCGAAAGCAGCAATGAACAGTGTAAGTCAGTTGGAAGCGGCTGTACAACAGACAGAAAATAAGGTGATAGAATGATCTATAAATTCGGGGAACGTCTGACAGAGATTAGTCAGGAAGAATGGGAGAAAGAAAAGTGTCCGGCTGTGTTCCTCACAGATTCCGATCATGCGGAGGAGACATTGGCAACAGCAGGGATCATATATGAAAGTGAGATCCAGATTGCGAAGATCGGATTCTGTAAGATTGAGAATCAGCAGGAATGTATGGTAGGAACTTTCTGCATTCCAAAGCTTCTTGATGTATTAGGAAGCAGATACCGAATGTACATGTTTGTAAATGAAGATAATGTTGTTATCGTAGATGACGAGACATTTTCGGAAAGACTTATTAACAGAATCAAGAGGAAACGAATGCATCAGGGCGAGACAAAAGAACGATTCCTTTATAATTACATTGCAGAATTCATGAGCCGTGATCTGGAGATTCTTGTGGCTTATGAACGGAGACTTCTTCGCATGGAAGAGGATGTGTCTCAGGATCATACAGATACGATCCAGAATCGATTGATGCCGATTCGACGCGAACTTCTGAATCTGAGAAGCTATTATGACGAGATGATGGACCTGACAAAAGAGCTCGAAGAGGATGAGAATGGATTGTTTTTGGATGATCAGCTGAAATACTTCGGAACACTGACAGACCGCGCAGACCGACTGATGAGCAGGACATCACATTTGCTTGAATATGCCCGTCAGGTAAAGGAGGCTTACCAGTCTCAGATCGATAATAGACAGAATAACAATATGCAGTTTTTAACAGTGATTTCTACGATTTTCTTTCCACTGACATTGATCACGGGATGGTTTGGAATGAACTTTAAAGATATGCCTGGACTTGAAAATGGATATCCGGCGGTAATGGCACTTAGTATTGTCATTATCGTGATCTGTATCTTGATCTTTAAGAAAAAGAAGATTATCTAAAAAACTGAAAAAACTGTAAAAATAGCGTTGACAATCCTCGATTGAATGCTATAATGATGGTCAGAAGAAGTTAAGGATTATAAAGCAACATAGTTCTTAACCGATAACACGATGACGAGACGAGTAGGATGTGGAATGTTACAGAGAGAGATACATTTGCTGGAAGTATCTTAGCAGGAATCATTTGAAGACTACCTCTGAGTGGCCCCAATCCGGTCCGGTGATTCCGTTATAATCATGAATGAAGTGGTTTTAAAGCAGTATAGTTACTGTGATCTTGAAAACAAAAAGGGTGGAACCGCGGATAGTAAAGTAATTGATAATCAGACTTTATCCGTCCCTTGCATGTGAGTGCAGGGGACAGATGAAGTCTTTTCTTTTTCCATAGAATCCCCAGATGAAAGCATGCATAGTCACTTGAAAGAAAAAAGGAGGAAGCAAAATGATTATTACATTAAAAGATGGATCAAAAAAAGAGTATGCAGAAGCAAAGTCAGTAATCGACGTTGCATTTGACATCAGTGAAGGACTTGCACGCGCAGCCTGTGCAGGAGAAGTAGATGGAGAGGTTGTAGACCTTCGTACAGTTCTTGATAAAGATTGTGAACTGAACATCCTTACAGCAAGAGATGAGAAGGGACTGGCTGTACTTCGTCACACAGCATCCCACGTTATGGCAGAAGCTGTTCAGACACTTTTCCCAGAGGCAAAGGTTGCAATCGGACCTTCTATCGATACAGGATTTTATTATGACTTTGAATGTCAGTCATTTTCAAGAGACGATCTTGACGCAATCGAGAAAGAGATGAAGAAGATCATCAAGAAGGGTGCAAAGATCGAAAGATTTACAAAATCAAGAGAGGATGCGATCGCATTTTTCAAAGAGAAAAATGAGCCATACAAGGTTGAGCTGATCGAGGATCTTCCGGAGGGAGAAGAGATTTCCTTCTATTCCCAGGGAGACTGGGTTGACTTATGTGCAGGCCCACATCTGATGAGCACAAAGGGAATCAAAGCATTCAAGCTGTTATCATCTTCTGGTGCTTACTGGAGAGGTGATGAGAATAAACATATGCTGACACGTATCTATGGTACAGCTTATGCAACAAAGGATGAGCTGAAAGAGCATCTGACACAGTTAGAGGAAGCAAAGAAACGTGACCATAACAAACTTGGACGTGAGATGAAGCTTTTCACAACTGTAGATGTAATCGGACAGGGACTTCCGCTGATCATGCCAAACGGTGTTATCATCATGCAGGAGCTGCAGCGCTGGATCGAGGATGAAGAGGAAAAACGTGGATATATCCGTACAAAAACACCGCTGATGGCAAAGAGCGATCTTTATAAGATTTCCGGACACTGGGATCATTATAAAGAAGGAATGTTTGTTTTAGGAGATGAGGAGAAAGATAAAGAAGTATTTGCTCTTCGTCCGATGACATGTCCGTTCCAGTATTATGTATACAAAGCAGAGCAGCATAGCTACCGTGATCTGCCACTTCGTTATGGTGAGACATCTACACTGTTCCGTAACGAGGATTCCGGAGAGATGCATGGTCTGACACGTGTTCGTCAGTTCACGATCTCTGAGGGACATTTAGTAGTAAGACCGGATCAGATGGTAAAGGAGTTCAAAGATTGTATCGCACTTGCACAGTACTGTCTGCAGGTTCTCGGAGTAGAAGAGGATGTAACATATCACCTTTCTAAATGGGATCCGAAAGATACTAAGAAATACATCGGAGCACCGGAAGTATGGGAAGAGACAGAAGGTCATATCCGTACAATGCTTCAGGAACTCAACATTCCATTCGTAGAGGATGTCGGAGAGGCTGCTTTCTACGGACCGAAAGTTGATATCAATGCGAAGAACGTATATGGTAAGGAAGACACAATGATCACAATCCAGTGGGATGCACTTCTTGCTGAGCAGTTTGATATGTACTATATCGATGAAAATGGTGACAAACAGCGTCCGTACATCATCCACCGTACATCTATGGGATGCTACGAGAGAACACTGGCATGGCTGATCGAGAAATATGCAGGAATGTTCCCGACATGGCTGTGTCCGGAGCAGGTTCGTGTAATTCCGATTTCTGATAAATACAATGATTATGCAGCGAAAGTGGAAGCACAGCTTAAAGAAGCTAATATCCGCTGCTCAGTAGATGGACGTTCTGAGAAGATGGGATACAAGATCCGTGAGGCTCGTCTGAACAGAGTTCCATATATGCTGATCGTTGGAGCGAAGGAAGAGGAAGAGCAGAAAGTATCTGTAAGAAGCAGATATCTTGGAGATGAAGGTTCTAAGGATCTTGGAGAATTCATCGAAGCAATCAAGGATGAGATTGCAAAGAAAACAATCCGTAAGATTGAAGTAGAAGAGTAAGAATAGTTACCCGAAACAACAAAAATGCGAATCTCCCGAAGAAGTTCAAGTATGAAAATACTGATTTCTACGGGAGATTCTTATTTTATGCTATATTGTAACTGTTCAGAGCCAACCTCCAAAATGCTACGCATTTCGTCGGTGTGGCGTATCCGCCAAATAAAATTTCAAAAACAGTCTTAAAAATGCAAGCATTTTACACCTGTTTTATGAAATTTTGCTTGGCTCTGAACAGTTACATCATATTGTAATATCCGGCATAAATACCATTTTTCTCAAGCAGAGTTTCGTGTGTTCCGCGCTCTGCAATACCATTTTCTGTAATGACAATAATCTCGTCTGCATTTTTGATCGTGGACAGGCGATGTGCAATCGTGATAGTTGTTCTGTTCTTGGAAAGTTCTTCCAGACTGTGCTGGATCCATCGTTCACTCTCATTATCCAAAGCGCTCGTTGCTTCATCAAGGATCAGGATCGGTGGGTTCTTCAAGAAGACACGAGCAATGGAAATACGCTGCTTTTGTCCGCCGGAAAGTCTTGCACCGCGCTCACCGACAAATGTATCATACTGATCAGGTAGTTCCATGATAAAGTCGTGGATGTTCGCACATTTTGCTGCTTCGATGATTTCTTCTTCTGTCGCTTCCGGCTTGCCATAGGCAATGTTGTCGCGGATGGAGCCGGAGAAGAGGTAGACATCCTGCTGAACGACACCGATCTGGCTTCTAAGACTCTTCAATGTAAGAGAGCGGATATCCTGTCCGTCTACGGTGACGCGTCCGCCAGTTACGTCGTAGAAGCGAGGCAACAGGGAACAGATTGTTGTCTTTCCACCGCCGGATGGACCGACCAATGCAACTGACTTCCCAGCAGGAATTTCGATCGATACGTGAGAGAGAACAGTCGTTTCATCGTCGCTGTAATGGAAGGAGACATCTTCGTAGCAGACACGGCCTTTCACATCTTTGAGTTCTACTGCATCCGGTGCATCCTGAATCTCAGGTTCTGTCTCCATAACATCAAGGAAACGGCGGAAACCGGAAAGTCCTTTCTGCATCATTTCCATCAGCTCTACGAGAATCTGGATCGGGCTGATAAAGATTCCGATATAAAGAGCATACATCGCAAGATCAGCAGCTGACATTTCATTGTTGGCAATCAGATAGCCGCCGTATACAAGTGTGACCAGATACATCATTCCCTGGAAAAAGAGATTGGAGCTCATGAATTCGCCCATGCATCTGTAATTGTCTTTCTTGGAGACAAGGAAGGCGTGATTGCTCTTCTGGAATTTTTTCTTTTCGATCTCTTCATTTGTAAAAGACTGGACAACGCGGATCCCGGATAAAGTATCTTGAAGGCTCGCATTGACATCACCGATCTTTTTTCTGTTTTCCATAAAGGTGCGCTGCATCTTCTGATTCTGTCGGAAAGAGAAGAGGAACATCAAGATCACAAGTACGATCAGCGGAAGAGCCAGTTTCTTATTAATTAAGAAAAGGAAAATAAAGGATCCTACGATCTTAACTAACGAGATAAATAAGTTCTCCGGGCCGTGGTGTGCAAATTCAGAAATGTCGAACAGGTCACTGACCAGTTTGCTCATCATCTGACCAGAATTGTTCTGACTGTAATAGGAAAAGGATAGTTCTTCATAATGTTCGAAGAGTTCCTGGCGCATATCCCGTTCCATCTTGGCTCCCATGATATGTCCCTGGCAGCTGACATAATATTTGCAGAAGCTTTGGATGACATACATCATAAAGAGTCCGATCGCAATCCACGGAAGTGCCTGCAGGATGATTGCTTTATCCTGAGTAAAAAGCGTCTTGGTCGCACTTCGCAGAATCTGCGGATACGCAAGATCCACAAGACTGATAATGGCTGCACAGAGAAGGTCAATAAAAAAGACCGTTTTGTACGGGCCATAGTAGTGGATGAATTTTTTTAGTGTATTCATAAACAAATCCTCCCAGTTTTTTCTTATATACATTAGTTTAGCACAAGTGAATATTCTTGACAAGAAAGTCGGGGTATGATAAAAATGTTATTACTGTTTAACATAATGTAAAGAAGTGGAAAAAGTCAGGAGAATAATCAATGAATTTATATCTTGCCCCGCTGGAGGGAATTACAGGACATATTTATAGAAATGCACTGCATCAGTGCTTTGATGGATTTGATAAGTATTTTATTCCATTTATCAGTCCGAATCAGAAAGGACATTTCAGCACAAGAGAGAAGAAGGATGTGATGCCGGAGCATAATCAGGGAATGTATGCCGTGCCGCAGATCCTTACGAATAATGTGGAAGATTTCTTATGTACAGCAAAGAAGCTTGGAGATTATGGATATAAGGAAGTGAATCTGAATCTTGGATGTCCGTCCCGAACTGTTGTGACGAAGGGAAGAGGAGCAGGATTTCTGGATGAGCCACAGAAGCTGGATCGTTTTCTTGATAAGGTTTTTGAGGAATGTAATCTGGAGATTTCAATCAAGACGAGAATCGGAATGGAAGATCCGGAGGAATTCGAGACAATCCTTCCTATCTATAATAAATATCCGCTGAAGGAGCTGATCATTCATCCGCGCGTGCAGAAAGAGTTTTATAAGAATACACCTAAGCTTGATACATATGGCTGGGCAGTGGAACATAGTCAACATCCGCTTTGTTACAATGGGGATATCTGTACCGTGGAAGATATGGAGATGTTGAAAACAAGATTTCCGCAGACGGATACGGTGATGATGGGACGCGGTGTTCTGGCTGATCCGGCACTGGGAAGAAAGCTAAAAGGCGGAAGTGCCGCAACGATAGAAGAGCTAAAGAAATTCCATGATGTTCTCTATGCGGCATATTGTGAAGAAATGTCAGGAGACCGGACGGTTCTTTATAAGATGAAAGAAATGTGGTTCTATCTTCACCCAATCTTTACAGATGGAAGAAAGTATTTCAAGAAGATCAAGAAATGTGAGAAATGTGTAGTATATGAATCTGTAGTGAAGGAATTGTTTTTGAGAAGCTACAAATGATTTGAATGAGGTGACAAAAAGAAATGGACACTATTTTACAATTAGATCAGAACATTCTGCTTTTTATTCAGGAATATATCCGTCACGACTGGATGGACTGGTTTTGGAAAGGAATCACGCATCTGGGAGATGCTGGAATCTTCTGGATCCTTCTTACAATCGTTCTGCTGATTCCTAAGAAGACGAGAAAGGCAGGGCTTGCATCAGCACTTGCACTTATTATAGGAACGATGATCACGAATGTGGAGATAAAGAATATGGTTGCCAGAATAAGACCGTATGAAGTGATACAGGAATTAGAACTTATGATTGAGAAACAGAAGGACTTTTCTTTCCCTTCCGGTCATACATGTGCATCGTTTGCATCAGCATTTGCAATCTACAAGTGCAAGGAAGTGTTTCCGAAGAAATGGAGAATTGCTGCCATGGTTCTTGCTACATTGATCGCATTATCGAGATTATATGTAGGGGTACATTATCCGACAGATGTTCTTGGCGGATTGATCATCGGACTATTCTCGGGCTGGGCAGGATGGAAGATTGAAGAGCTGATCATGAAAAAGAGAGCAGAGAAAAAGAAATCTGCTGATAATAAGTGAAGGACAGGAATTTAAGAACCTGTCAGATAGAAAAAGGATTTGATTCATCTGGGTTTTGCCAGATACGATCAAATCCTTTTTTGAGTCCACTTTAGAGTGTGACTTTTAAAATTTTGCTATTTATTTTTCTCTTTCTGATTCTCCAGTGCAGCTTCAACGAATCCCTTGAACAGTGGATGCGGTCTGTTTGGTCTGGATTTCAGCTCCGGATGCGCCTGAGTTGCGATAAACCATGGATGAGAAGGAATCTCAACCATCTCTACAATACGGCTGTCCGGTGAAAGTCCGCAAAGGGACATTCCATTTTCTTCAAGAACTTCACGGTAGTCATTGTTTACTTCATAGCGATGACGGTGACGCTCTTCAATCTCTTTCTTTCCATACAGTTTATAAGCAAGAGAGTTGTCTTTCAGCACACATGGATAAGAACCAAGTCTTAAAGTACCACCAATATCTTCAATACCAATCTGATCGGACATGATGTGGATGACCGGATGTGTTGTATCCGGATTGAGCTCCATGCTGTGTGCATCTTTGTAACCGATGACATTTCTTGCAAATTCAACGATAGACAGCTGCATACCAAGGCAGAGACCAAGGAACGGAATGTTGTGTGTACGGGCGTATTTGATCGCTGTGATCTTTCCTTCTACACCGCGGTGGCCAAATCCACCCGGAACAAGAATACCGCTTACGTCAGAGAAGAGTTCTTCAGCATTTTCTTCTGTTACAGTTTCGGAATCGATCCATTTGATATTCACTGTTGTGTGTGTGTAGATTCCGCCGTGCTTTAATGCCTCTACAACACTGATGTATGCGTCATGAAGCTGGATATATTTTCCAACCAGCGCGACAGTAACTTCCTGAGTTGGATGACGAAGGTTTTCAACCATATCAGTCCAGTCAGCAAGATCTGGTTCCGGGCAGTCAAGATGCAGAGATTCACATACAACCTGTGCAAGATGCTCTTTCTCCATGGCAAGTGGTGCCTCATAGAGATATTCTACATCCAGGTTCTGAAGTACATGGTCAGCCGGGAGATTACAGAACAGAGAAATCTTGTTTCTCATCGCATCATCCAGTGGATATTCGGAACGGCAGACAATGATATCCGGCTGGATTCCCATTCCCTGAAGTTCTTTTACACTTGCCTGTGTCGGTTTTGTCTTCATTTCCTGAGATGCTCTTAAATAAGGAATCAGAGTAACATGGATCAGAATAACATTTTCTGCTCCGCGCTCATGTTGAAACTGACGGATGGATTCAAGGAAAGGCTGGCTTTCAATATCACCTACTGTACCGCCGACTTCGATGATAGCAATCTCAGTATCTGTTGCAGCCGGATTACGGTAAAAACGGCTCTTGATCTCATTTGTAATATGAGGGATTACCTGAACAGTTCCTCCGCCAAAATCTCCGCGGCGTTCTTTCTGAAGAACGGACCAGTAGATCTTTCCTGTTGTAACATTGGAATTCTTTGTCAGGCTTTCATCGATAAATCTTTCGTAATGACCAAGGTCAAGGTCAGTTTCTGCACCGTCATCCGTAACGAAAACCTCTCCGTGCTGTACCGGGTTCATTGTACCTGGGTCAATATTGATGTAAGGATCGAATTTCTGCATAGTCACAGTGTAACCACGCGCTTTCAAAAGTCGTCCCAAAGATGCAGCTGTAATTCCTTTTCCAAGACCGGATACAACTCCGCCTGTAACAAATACATATTTTACTGCCATAGTGTCTTTCCTCCTCCGTGAATAGTTATTATCAAAAAAAATACTTTCCAAGTATACACCTATTCAGAAAAAAAATACAATACTTTTTTGATAAAAACATATAAAAAAGATGGGGTGAAGCTATTTTGACGAGGTGATGTAAAGAAGCAAAGGCGAAAAACCTCGTAAAATGGGAGAAATGCAGAAAAAACCTCTCAGACAGCAGGTAGATATACCTGAAACTGCAGAGAGGTTTTTATGATATCTTTCTGTATTGGAAAGGATTTGTCTTTAGCTTAAAATCTGATGTTCGTTCACAGCTTCACTTGTGAGCTGTACTCCAAGCTTTTTAAATGTCTTGATATCAACACTTGAAAGCATTACAGAAGTATGAGCCTGGCAACCTTTCAGTTTCGGAAGCTGGGAGAGCGCAAGCTCAGCGATTGGATTGACAGCAGCACTTGCGGAAAGTGCGATCAGGATTTCATCTGTATGAAGACGAGGGTTCTTGCTGTTCAAGTAATCTACTTTCAGTTTTTGGATTGGTTCAATCGCCTCCGGAGAGATGATATGGACATTATGATCGATGCCGGCCAGCTCTTTCAGTACATTTACAAGAAGGGCAGCACTCGCACCGAGCAGGTTGGAAGTTTTTCCGGTAATGATGCGTCCGTCTTCAAGTTCCAGTGCGGCGGCAGGTCCACCTGTTTCCTGAGCACGCTCCAGTGCCTTGACAGCAACTTTTCGGTCAGAAACAGTGATTCCTTCCATATTCATAAGAAGCTCGATCTTCTCAGCTTCTTTCTCAGAAGCATCACCTTTCAGAAGCGCATTGAGTGCTGCATAGTAGCGTCGGATGATCTCCTGGCGGGAAGCTTCACGGCAGGCTTCATCATCACAGATACAATTTCCGGCCATATTTACCCCCATGTCTGTAGGTGATTTGTATGGGCTGGAACCGTAGATCTTCTCGAAGATTGTATTTAAAACAGGGAAGATCTCTACGTCACGGTTGTAGTTTACAGTTGTTACACCATAAGCTTCAAGATGATATGGGTCGATCATATTTACATCGTTAAGGTCAGCTGTAGCAGCCTCATAAGCGAGGTTTACCGGGTGCTTCAGCGGCAGATTCCAGATAGGGAATGTCTCGAACTTCGCATATCCGGCTTCGATTCCGCGCTGGTGCTCCTGATATAACTGAGACAGGCAGACAGCCATCTTTCCACTTCCAGGTCCCGGAGCCGTTACAATAACAAGCGGATGTGAAGTCTCGATATAATCGTTCTTTCCGTAACCATTCTCACTGACGATCAGTGGAATGTTGGACGGATATCCCGGAATGTTGTAATGAATGTATACAGAGATTCCAAGGTTCTCAAGACGGTTCTTGAACAGAAGTGCACTTTCCTGTCCGGAGAACTGTGTGATTACTACACTTCCAACGAAAAGCCCCTGCTCACGGTAAGTACCGATCAGGCGGATTACGTCTGAATCATAAGTGATACCAAGATCCCCACGAATCTTATTCTTTTCAATGTCTTTTGCACTGATTGCAAAGACGATCTCAGCCTGGTCGCTGAGCTCCTTTAAGAGACGCAGCTTGCTGTCAGGTTCAAATCCCGGAAGTACACGGGAAGCATGATAGTCATCAAAAAGCTTTCCACCGAATTCAAGATAGAGTTTGCCACCGAATTTTCCGATACGCTCGCGGATATGTTCGGACTGCATTTTCAGATATTTGTCATTATCAAATCCAATTTTCATCGTTTTATCTTCCTTACTATAAATTTTGCCGAACTGTTATTACTATTATTAACAGATAAATCTGTTATAAACAGGCATTACTTTTCTAGTATACTATGAAACGGCACGTTTTTACAATATTTTCATAATCTTTTTATTGATTTATGGAAAACCACTATTTATAATGGTAGGAAGTAGTTGTTTTTTTACAAATAAGGTAAAAGATTTGCTGGAAAATAACCACTATTTAAGTTTTGGAGGAAAAAAATGGAGAATAACAATAAAAACAAAGGCCCGAACAAGAACCGACAGGGTTGGGGAATTATTTTGTTCACTACCTTGTTGGTTACTTTTGTTGTTATGGGCCTATATTCTATGATGCATGGCGGAAGCGCTTCTGAGATCAGCTATGATAAATTTCTGAAATTAGTTGATAATGGAAAAGTAGAGTCTGTCACATTTACCAATTCAAGGATCAATATCGTTTTGACAGATGACGCCAGAAAGGAAAAGGCAGAGGGAAAACTTACAGAAGTAAAGGATAATGAGAAAGCTTCTGCAGACCAGAGTGATAGTTCAGATTCTAAGGAAAGCGAAGATCAGGAAAATGTTATGGACAGTCTGCTTGGCCAGATCAGTCAGATGCAGGGTAGCTCCAAGAGCAAGGAACCGGATTATTACACAGGAAATGTATCAGATGACACACTTGTAAAGCGTTTAGATAAGGCAGGGGTAGAGTTTAAATCCCAGATTCCGGATACGGCAAGTTCACTGATCATGGATATCTTCATCACAGTGATCCTTCCGATCGTACTTCTTGTATTCATGTTTAATTTCCTTATGAAGAAGATGTCTAAGGGCGGCGGCATGATGGGAATCGGCAAGAGCAATGCCAAGATGTATATGGAGAAGCAGACAGGTGTGACATTCTTAGATGTTGCAGGTGAAGATGAAGCGAAGGAGTCCTTACAGGAAGTTGTTGATTTCCTGCATAATCCTGGAAAATATACAGGTATCGGAGCGAAGCTTCCGAAGGGAGCACTTCTTGTAGGACCTCCGGGAACAGGTAAGACACTTCTTGCGAAAGCAGTTGCAGGAGAGGCGAAGGTTCCGTTCTTCTCCTTGTCAGGATCTGCATTCGTAGAGATGTATGTCGGTGTAGGTGCTTCCCGCGTGCGTGACCTGTTCAAACAGGCACAGCAGATGGCTCCATGTATCGTTTTTATCGATGAGATCGATGCAATCGGTAAGAGCCGTGACAGCGCACTTGGCGGTGGCGGTAATGACGAGCGTGAGCAGACATTAAACCAGCTTCTTGCAGAGATGGATGGATTCGATACGAATAAGGGACTACTTGTTCTTGCAGCAACAAACCGTCCGGAGGTACTTGATCCGGCGCTGTTGAGACCGGGACGTTTCGATCGCCGTATCATAGTAGATAAGCCGGATCTGAAAGGGCGTGTCGAGATTCTTAAGGTTCATGCGAAGGATGTTAAGATGGATGAGACAGTCAATCTGGAAGAGATCGCGCTTGCAACTTCAGGAGCAGTTGGATCAGATCTTGCCAATATGATCAATGAGGCTGCAATCACTGCAGTTAAGCATGGCAGACAGGTTGTCAGCCAGAAAGACCTCTTTGAGGCAGTGGAAGTTGTACTTGTAGGTAAAGAGAAGAAAGACCGTATCATGAGTGCAGAAGAGCGAAGAATCGTATCTTACCATGAAGTCGGACATGCGCTTGTCACAGCACTTCAGAAGAATACAGAACCGGTACAGAAGATCACAATCGTTCCTAGAACAATGGGAGCACTCGGTTATGTAATGCAGACACCGGAGGAAGAGAAGTTCTTAAATACGAAGAAAGAACTTGAAGCAATGATCGTTGTTGCACTCGGTGGACGTGCAGCAGAAGAGATTGTATTTGACACTGTTACGACAGGTGCATCGAATGATATCGAGCAGGCAACGAAGATCGCCAGAGCGATGATCACACAGTATGGTATGTCAGAGCGCTTTGGTCTGATGGGACTTGAATCTGTTCAGAGCCGATACTTAGACGGTCGTGCAGTTCGTAACTGTGGAGAAGCGACAGCAGCGGAGATCGATGAAGAGATCATGAAGATGCTCAAAGCTTCCTATGAAGAAGCAAAACGCCTCTTAAGTGCGAACAGAGATGCTCTTGATAAGATTGCAGCCTTCCTGATCGAGAAAGAGACGATCACAGGGAAGGAATTCATGAAGATCTTCCGTGAAGTGAAGGGAATCCCTGAACCGGAAGAAGCAGATGGAGAAAAGAAAGAAGAGCAGGAGTCCGGAAGAATCCTGATGAAGCCGACAGAGGCACAAGCAGCAGAGCCAGAAACAGTGAAAGAACCGGAAACAGAAAAAGAGCCGGAAACACAGGCAACAGAAATACAGTCACAAGAAACGGTGGCAGAAGAAAAGTCAGAGTAAGAGCTGATTATCAATATTAAGAGTTTCGCAGATGGAGAGGAAAAGTCATTTGCGAAACTCTTTTTCTTTGATGAAAACATGTTATAATGAAATGAGGCAAAATGTGCCAGGGTATATCAGATGTGAGATGACTCCCATCTGATATAGCCTCCGGCAGGATTGCAGAGATGCGCAGAAGAAGTATGTCATGCATTGCATGACGCGCATCTCGCAGCAAGAATGCAGAGGCATTCTTGAATGCAAGGCACAGAAGATGCAAAACATCAATCAAGACAGTAGCAAAAAAACAGGAGACATTGGGATGACAAAAGCAGTATTTTTTGATATAGATGACACCATTTATGATTATATTGGAGCGCATAATAATACGATGCCGGTGATGAAAGAATGGGCATATGAGAACTTAGGCATAGCAAAAGAAGACTTGGAGAAATATGTTGCCGAGGCAAGAGTGAAGGCAGATGACAGAGCCGGAAGAGATTATGCGGTGAACCATAATCGCCTGGTGAGATTTCAGTGTATGCTGGAGACACTTGGAAAGCCGGTTTTCCCATATGCGTATGAGATGTATAATCTGTACTGGGATACATTGATCGATCAGATTATTCCATCTCCTGGAATTGAAGAGTTGATGAAAGAATTGAAACAGCGAGGCATTTATATCGGTATAGGATCCAATATGACTTCAGACGTCCAGTATCGGAAGATATTAAAGCTTGGATTAGGTAAGTATATTGATGGAATTGTGACAAGTGAAGAGGCTGGCGAGGAAAAACCGCATCGAAAACTTTTTGATCTCTGTGTTGAAAAAGCAGGAGTGATGGTGGAAGAAAGTATCTTTATCGGAGACAGCATCGCACATGATGTGACAGGAGCACAGAATATAGGAATGCCGGTGATCTTGTATCGGCCGAAGGAAAATGTGAATGAGATCGAGTGGCTTCAGACAGAGAAGGGAAAATGTCCGGTCATTGCACATTTTTCTCAGTTTTTTGAAGCAGAGAAGATGTTATAAGAAATGAAAAAGATGTAAAAGAAACTTTAATAGGAATAAAAAGGAGACATAAGAAAAAACATGAAACTGGTCGAAAAAGTTCCAAAGGATCTATATAAAATATTTGGAAGTAAATATATGGAATTCTATATGCAGTTTCTGGTAGCGCTTTATGAGGAGAGCAGTCAGTCTTATTCTCTTCTCGGGCTTACGGAACGAGAGTGTCAGATGATCATGAATGAACGACTGGCGAAGATGGCACTGGACTGGAGTGAGGCAAGAGTCGATGAAGAAGGAGAACTGATCACCAGAGCCAACATGGCATCAGTCAGTCTGAAGCATTTTGAAGACTGGGGATGGCTTAGAAGGGATTATGATGAAACGTTGAACAGTTATGTCGTTTCATTTCCGGAATACAGTCAGCTGTTTGTAGAATTATTTCAGAAATTATACAGTGAAAATGACGGTAAGGAACGAGAGAGTGTGCTTACGGTATACAGTCATCTCTATACCTACAGTTTAGACAAAGAGAAGAATAATGAGATTTTAAAAAGTGCGCTTCATACATCAAGAGCACTTCTGCAGATGCTCGCGAACATGCAGGAGGGAATGCGAGGTTATTTCGATGAACTGTCAAAGCAGAGAAGTTTTCGAGGAATCCAGGAAGTACTTGTGAAAGAGATCAATAACAGTGACAGCAAAAAATATGCGATACTGACTACAACAGACAGTTTTTATCGATATAAGGAAGCTGTAAAAGAGTTGATAGAGGAAAATCTGGAAAAGACAGAAGCAAGAAAATACTCATTTGAAACAGAACTCTTAAGCGAAGAGGAAAATACGAGAAAATCTTATCGTCTGCGAAGAATGATCGAGATCTGTGAAGAGGCGACAGATATGCTCTATAAGATTTCGAGAGAGTTTGATGCGATTGAGCGAAGATATAATAAGCTGATTGAACAAAAGACAGTATTTGCAAGCCGTGCCGCAGCAAGAATCCGGTACATTATGATGGAAGGTGTAATGGAAGAAGATCAGACAGTCGCACTGATTAATCTGATCAATGAAAGTGGCAAGTCGGAAGAGATTCTGGATAAGTTGTCTTCAAAACTTAGGTTTTCGGAGCCATATAAGATTATGACAGAGAAGAGTCTGTATCAAAGACGTGAAAATCAGAAGGAAAAGTTCACTCCACAGGCGGTAACACCTGAGAAATCACAGGAAGAGAATATGACAGAATTTGTCCTGGAACCACTGTATACGCAGAAAGAGATCAGAGATTTCCGAAAGAAAAATGAACAGAATGGAAAATTCACAGTGACAAAAGATACTGTAAAATCAATAGAAGATTTGGAGAAGTTATTTATGGTATGGCAGCATGCAACAGAATCTGCGGACAGTAAGGCACAGATTGAAGTGGCGCAGGAGATGGAGAATGAGGCTGGTTTCCGATTTTCAAAACTTACGATAGAGGGAGTAGAATCAGATGGTTAATTATATGGAAGAATTGTCAGTGACAGAAGCTGATAACCTGAAGAAAACAATTGCTGCATTATTCAGACAGACATGTATTTTACAGATGAAATATGATCCTGTAACACTTGTCCCAAGAGACAATCTGCATTATGAGATCTGTACAAGACACAGAAAGTTTATTGAAGACTATCTGTCTGTTTTAAGCTGTGAATTAGTGCATGACCCACAGGAACACATTTACCGTTTACATGGAGATGGAATCGCGATAGAAAAGATAAATGCCACCGTTACAAAAGTAATCTTACTGGTTAAATTAATTTACAGAGATAAGATTTTAGGAGAAGGCTTGAAAGCTACAGTGACGAATCTGGCGGAGATTCGTGAATATGGAAAGAATACGAATCTGATTAATTATAAGCTTACGATGGGTGAGTGGAAAGAAGCTTTATATGTGATGAGTAAGCATCAGATCATTGAAGTGCCGGGAGCAATCCAGAATGTTGAGGATGAGACTCCGATTTATATCTACAGCACAATCAATCTATATTGTGGAAGTATGGATATTACTGAGTTGATCAAAGAATATCAGGAAGAGCAGTACACAGAGGAAGAGATTACAGAAGAAGTTTCTGAACAGGAAATCCAGGAAGAAGCAGAGGGAGGTGTGGAAGATGAAAGAGAAACAGTCGAAGAAAATATTTACTAGAATGTTAATGAATAACTGGGGCGGTATCAGTCACAAAGTGATGGAGTTCCATGAGTATGTGAATCTTTTCAGTGGGAAAAGTGGATCTGGTAAGTCTACTGTTATGGATGCGATCCAGGTTGTTTTATATGGAAGTATATCTTCCACATTCTTGAATAAAGCGGCAGATGACGCGAAGAACAGGCGTAGTGTTCTAAGTTATCTTAGAGGAGCGCAGAAAGACGGTTCCTTTAACCGAGAAGACCAGGACTTCTGTTCTCAAATCGTCTTGGAGATTAAGGATACAGGAAAGAATACACATACTTGTATTGGTGTTTCATTTGAGGTTGGAAAGGCAGATACAGACATCAGGAAATATTGTTTCTTCAGTCATTCCGGAAAGATTCCGGAGGATGAATATTTGACAGAAGAAGGTGTTCCGTATACAATCGCGAAACTTAAAAAATTGGTAGAAGCAAGGATAGAATCGGCTGACAACAGAGGTCGCGGAGATGTGAACCGTGTATATCCATCGAAAGAAGCGTATTTGAAAACGGTTTATGATGCAATCTTTGGTTATGTAGAGCCGGGCCGTATGATGACAATGGAGAAAAGCGCGATTGCACTTCGTATGACGAACGGAACGGGACAGTTTATCAAAGATTATATGTTCCCAAAGAGCAAGGAAGACACAGTTGCAACAATCAGTGATCAGCTTGGCGCTTACCGTGAGATCAAGGAACGCGTAGAAGATCTGGAGCAGAGAATTAAAATGCTTGACGAGATCAGTCAGCATAATCTAGCCTTGCAGAAAGCAAGAGCTGATAAGATCTATGTAGAACGGATACTGAAATATATTGAAATTGAAAATTGTAAGGCACATTTGCAATCGAAAGAGGATGATCTGCAGGATATTCTCAAGAAGATTGAGGAAAAAGAAGAAAAGAGAAAATCTTATTTGGCAGAGAAAGACACTTATACAAAAGAGCAGGTGGAAGTTGAAGCAGAACTCAAAGCCAGTGATTATGGTCAGAAGGAGAAGGAGTTAAAGGAGATTGAGAATACCATTCAGCTTCTGGCGACGAATTCAGAACAATGGAGAGATATTGTAAAAGGTCTTTCAGCCTGGGAGGAAGACGATGAAGTCAGTGCTTATGTGAGCAATCAGGCGCTGCATAGAATTGATGATATCCGAGAGGGTGTTGTGAGTGAAGATTCGATTGAAAAGCTAAAGCAATATTTAAGTGATGCACTCGACAACATCAATACAGAATTAGGCGATGTTCGCGAAAGAATTCGTGAGAATCAGAAAGAACTTCAAGAGAAGCGGGAGATGGTAGAAGACCTCAAAAATGACAGAAAACCATATCGTGCGGAATTGAAGCGTGCAAGACAGGAATTACAGAATATACTTAGTACTCAGTATGGAAGAACGATCCATGTAAATATCTTTGCGGACTTGTTTGATATCACGGATGAAGAGTGGAAAAATGCAATCGAAGGCCGTATGGGACGCGTGAAGCATAGTCTTGTGACAGCGCCGGAGTATACGTTGGATGCTGCGAAAGCATTTCGCAAAATGAAGCAGGTGAAGGGGATCGAGGATGTCGAACTCATGGATACTGCGGCAATCGTGAGAGACAAGCCGAAGGCAGACGAGAATACACTGTACGAGTGTGTGCGCGCAGAGGAAGCTTATGTAGATTCTTGTCTGAAGCGATACTTAGGCCGCATTAAGAAATGTGAGACGGTGGAAGAACTTCATGAGACGAGAGATGGTGTCACAAAGGACTGCTATTCTTACAGCAATTACATTTTCCGACATTTGAGAAAGAATGATTATGAGAAATATGCCTGCATCGGAACGAAAGTGTCAAAGGCGAAGCTTCTTGAGCTGGAAGAAGAGGCTGCGAAGCTGAAAAAAGAAGTGGAAGAGGACGGACGCGTTGAGATAGCACTGCGTGCAGCACAGAAATTCGAGTGTCTGAACCAGAGCACAGAACAGATTATGCATCTTTCAAAAGCAGCAGAACAGTTGCAGGGTTATTATGAAAAACAGGAAAAGTTACGTCTGGAAGTAGAAGAACTGAAAAGAGGAGACCGGACAGTCGAGCTGAAGAAGAAAAAGCAGGAATTACTGGAGTTGCTTAAGAAAAATGCAGAGATTCTTGATAGCATTCAAAGTGAAGTAGTACAGTATGCGAAGACACAGGGACAAATCGAGAGTAATATCAAATCATTTTCAGAAAAGATAAACTTCCTGACAGAGGGATTTGTTGTCAACGAACAGCTTCAGAATGAAGTAACAGATGCGTTAAAAGTACAGAGCGAAGCAGCTTATAAGAGAGACAAGACAAAAGAAAAGGATGCTTTGGAAACGTTGGAAGAGACGGAGAGAGAAGAACTGCAAAGAAGTAGAAATAAGTTCAATAATGCTTATCCGGCCTATGGTTTTACAGGAATAGAACATGAAAATGATGTGTATGACAAAGTGCTGAATCAGTGTAGGAAAGATTTTGAACCGAAGTACAAGGAAGAATTCGATAAGCAGTATAATCTGGTTTACTATACATTGCGTGAAAATGTGATTGCTTCCATTCATGGTGAAATCAAGGCAGCTTACAGACATAAAAAAGAGATCAACCGTCTGCTTGCGAAGATCAAGTTCTCAGATAGTATTTACCAGATTGATATCATACCGGCTCAGAATGAAAACGGACAGTTCTATGAGATGCTTACAGCACCTGAACTAGACAGTAAAGTGTTCGATGACTACGGATTTGAAGGTCAGTTAAGTCTTGGTGAGGATGAGTTCTATCAGAAGTATGAAGAAGATATCAAGCGTCTGACTGAGAAGTTCATGCCTCCGAAGGAGGAAGATGCAAGATCCTTAAGCCAGTATCGTCAGCAGATGGAGCAGTATGTAGATTACCGTAATTATCTGACTTTCAGTATGTATGAAAAGGTGGAAGATGAGAATGGAAATATCCGCAAAAATGCAGTCGATGATATGGCAGGCCGTGACTCCGGAGGAGAGGGACAGAACCCGAAATATGTTGCACTGCTTGCAGGCTTTGCGATGCTCTATATGCAGCAGACAAACCGTGATTCCAAGATCCGCTTAGTACTTCTTGATGAAGCATTTTCCAAGATGGATAAGGAGCGAAGCGAAGTGTGTCTTCATTATGCGAGAGAGCTGGAGCTTCAGCTGATCGTATGTGTACCGGATGAACGTCTGCAGTCGCTGATACGAAATGTAGACTGTGTATACGGTTTCCGAAGACATCAGAATCAGGTATCTATGATGCACATTGATAAAGGTGATTACCTGGATATGGTTGAGGGAAATGAATAAGGAAAGAGTATGGAATGAAGAGAATCTGCCGTTGGCAAAATGGCTGATCGATAAGACGAATACAAAGGACTATCGCATAGGAAATCTCTCGGGAATGAAGCACCCAAAGGTGGATGGAGACCTTTTAAAAACAGTAGGTGGCAGAGAGGAACTGGTCAGACAGGCAAAAGTTTTGGAACGAATTCCAGCATTAGGCGGAAAAGAATATCTGCATTTTGACTGGAGAGAAATGAATACAGATATTACGAGGATTGATTATCGGGTAGAAGTGATTCCAAGATTATGTGAGCTGATTGGAATCATGGATCCAAGAGAACGCCAGTTACAGGCAATTTCAAGAATATGCAAACTGCAGGTGGATGTATCCGAAAGCTGTCTAAGCGCTTATTGTGATCATGTGTTAGAACAGCTGAATAAAGGAAATACGAAAGAGTTATCCAAAGCGGAGGATGAAGAATTTCTTAAATGCCTGAAAGCATTAGCTCATCTGAAAGAACCGGAATGGAAGCGTGTGTTCAGCTCTAAAGTATTTGAAAAGAAAAATGATATCACACCATCTAAAGTTTTCGAACGCATTTATCAAGGTGCAGTCATTGAAGCTTTGAAATACTCTCCGCAATATGAAGAGGGCATGTCAGATGATGAGATACTAGCAACACATGGAATATTGAGTTATTCTCAGACATTAGAATGGAAAGGTGCCGTGGAGTATTGCCTGACAGATCGAAATGGCATAGCGAGCGAGAAGAAAATTGACACTTCTTCGAATTATTATGGAACAGTAATTAATGCACAGACATTAGAGCATGCTATTCCAACTTTACGAAATAGTGTTGAAAAAATCATTGTGATTGAGAATAAAGCGAATTATGAAAGTATGGAATATGATCCAAAAATTTTGTATCTCTTTTGTCATGGCTACTTTTCGCCCAAAGAAGTCCGCTTTTTGCAAATGTTAATGAAGACAGCACCGGAAGAAATCCAGTGTTATCACTGGGGAGATATGGATTACGGTGGAATACAGATCTTTTTATACAATGAGAATAATATTTTCCCAAATCTGATTCCATGGAAGATGGACGAGCCCTCTTATAAGGCAGCGCTGGAAAATGGAAAAGGAATTAAGCTAAGCAGCGGAAAGCAGAAAAAGTTAGAGGCATTAAATGCCGGTAAATTGGAAGCGTTGAAGCAATGTATCCTGGAAAGTGAAATGGAAATTGAACAGGAGATGTTAATAGGATAATGTGATTTATTAAGGGACTGTGGAGAAAACCACAGTCCCTATTATTCAATCTTATTTTCAATTCTCCAATTTCTTGGGGATATCCCATAGACATTTTTGAATGCACGTGAAAAATGCAGCTGATTCGGATATCCGACGGCATTTCCAATATCTGCGATCGAGAGTGAAGTGATCTTCAAAAGCTCTGCAGCCTTGGTCATACGATAACTGATCAGGAATTCCTGCGGAGAACGTCCAATCGTGTCATGAAAGATTTTCCCAAAATAACTTCGATTCAATCCGCAGAATGCGGAAATATCTTCTACAGAAATATCATTTTGAAAATTCTGCTCTATATAAGAAAGCGCTTCTTTGATATAAAAGTCCCGGATACTTCCGTTTTGCTTCACATGAACTGTTGCGGCAGAACGCATGAAATAATCTAAAAACAGATAGAGATGTCCAATTAGATGAAACGGAGATTCTTCGGGATGACGGCTCAGATAAAGCATTTCTTCCATCATCTGGTTGCGAAGTTCCTTTGAACTTGCATGATAAACGGGGTGATTCAGGTTCAGACCTGCGGTTGTGACAATCTCGCGGGCCCGAAGACCATCGAATTCTACCCAGGTGTATTCCCACGGAAGTGTGGAATCAGCAATATAAGTATTGACCTGTCCCGGAAAAAGCATGAAGCCTTGTCCACTTTTCACTTGCCATTCGGTCGTGTTTCCATTCTCGTCATCTGCAAATAATGTTCCTGTTCCGGAAATTACATAATGGAAAATGTAATGATTTCTTGCGGCAGGGCCAAAAGAATGTGCCGGTGCACATTGTTCCCATCCATATTGATATAATCCCAGATCAACAAAATTTTCATTTGGAAATACGGAAAAAAGTAAATCGCTCATATAAATCACCTCTAGTGTCATTATATATCAAAATGCTAGATGACTTCAATATATGAATAGAAAAATTGCATTTTGCTATAAAACTTAAAAAACTCTGATATTTATAGTTGCATAAAGATATGTTAGAATATAATTATCAAATAGATGACCTGAGTGAAATGACAAAAATATTCCGGAATGTGTCAAAATGAAAGGTGTATGGTAGAAGGAAGGAGTAAGGAAATGTATAAGAAGAGCAATCGAATCATTTGCATGGGATTGATGCTTTGTATGACTTCGGCAATGGTACTCGGAGGTTGCGGACAGAAGAGTGAAAATAGCGGAAAGATAGAAATCGAGCTTGTACAGTATAAACCGGAGGCAGTAAAAACCTTTGAAAAGATTGAAGAAGAATTCAATGCAACTCATGATGATATTCATTTGACGATCGAATCTCCAAATGATGCAATGACAGTACTTAAAACACGTTTTATTAGAGAAGATGCTCCGGATATTATCGGAATCGGTGGAGATGTCAATTTCTCTAACTTTATTGATTCTGATATGTTGATGGATATTTCAGATTATGAAGGCCTGGACTCTATTAAACAGGCTTACCTGGATATAGACAAAGCGCTTGAATTTGTACCGGAGGATGGCGTGTATGCCGTTCCATATGTGGCAAATGCAGCAGGAGTTCTGTACAACAGAGCAATGTTTGAGGAATATGGCTGGGAAATTCCGGAAACCTGGGATGAATTTATAGCCCTCTGTGAACAGATCCAGAGTGAAGGAATCCAGCCATTGTATTTTGGATTTAAAGATACATGGACTTGTCTTGCACCGTGGAATGCGATCGCCGTTGATCTTGCACCGGCAGATGTCTGCAGCCAGGTGAACAAAGGCGAGACAACATTTTCAGATGAATATAGAGAAGTGGCAGAAAAGACACAGGCACTGCTTGCCTATGGGCCAAAAGATCCATTTGCCTATGATTACAATGGAGCTTGTACAGCATTTGCAAACGGAGAATCTGCAATGTACACGATCGGAAGTTATGCAATCCCACAGATTCATACAGTAAATCCGGATATGGATATCGATTCCTTTGTAATGCCGGCCAATAATGACGCATCAGAGAATAAGCTGAACTCCGGTGTGGATCTTCAGTTCAGTGTTATGAAAGACTGCGAGAATAAAGAGGCAGCGTATGAAGTGCTTAATTTCCTTTTGAAAGATGAAAATGTACAGAGTTATCTGGATGAACAGAAAGCGGTTCCTTGTAAGGAAGGAGATTTTGAACTTGCTTCAACACTTGATGGAGTGAAATCTTTCATAGAAGAAGGAAGAATGGCAGATTACCAGGATCATTACTATCCTTCAGAGATGTCGGTAGATGCACAGATTCAGACATTTCTTATGAAAGGGGATGTGGATGCATTCTTAACAAAGTTTGATACAGACTGGAAGAGATATAACCGTGATATCATCCGCAAAGTGGAAGATTACGAGAAAGAGCATGCGGACGAAGATTAAGGAAGGGGAATTCAAGCATGGGAAAGAAATCAATGAGTGGAAGAAAAATGACCTTTCTTCTGATAACAATTCCAATCGTGGCACTGTTTTTCTGTTTTAATACATTGCCACTGATCAAAGGTGTGATTTACAGTTTTACGAATTTCAAAGGTTATGGAAGCTTTGACTGGGTAGGACTTAGAAATTATCAGGATCTTTTTACAGACAGCAGAGTCGGAGGTTCTTATCTGTTTACATTTAAACTTGCAATTGTAGCTACGATTGTGACAAATGTAATCAGTTTGATCCTTGCACTTGGACTGAATAGTAAGATTAAATTCAAGAGTGCGTTTCGTGGTGCCTACTTTATTCCAAATGTTCTCGGAGCGTTGGTTGTAGGATACATTTTCAATTACTTTTTTACATACATTCTTCCGGCTTTCGGAGAAATGCTTGGAAGCAAGCCCCTTTCTTCCAGTATGCTGTCCAGTACTAAGATGGCATGGATCGCAGTTGTAATCGTATGTGCATGGCAGTCGATCGCGATGAATACAATTATTTATATTTCAGGACTGCAGACAGTTCCGGAGGATGTTTACGAAGCAGGAGCGATTGACGGTGCAACAGGATGGAATAAGTTCAGACATCTGACATTCCCTCTCATTATTCCATTCTTTAGCATAAATATGGTACTCTGTGTGAAAAACTTCCTGATGGTATTTGATCAGATCATGGCGTTGACCAAAGGAGGTCCGGCACAGAGTACAGAATCCATTTCTTATCTGATTTATAACAATGGTATGAGTGGCGGTCAGTTTGGATTCCAGAGTGCGAACGCAGTGATATTCTTTATTGTTATTGTTGTAATTTCTGTATTGCAGATGACAATCACAGGGAAAAAGGAGGAACAGCTGTAATGGAAAAAATGAAAATAAAAGAACGAGTAAACTGGCCTGTAACGATTTTACTTTTACTTGGTCTGATTACGGTTGCTTTTCCACTGTATATGACAATCGTAATTGCACTGAAGAAGCCTTCTGAGATGACGAATAGTATCAGCGGAATCCTTTCCTTGCCAAGTCATTTGAGCCTTGATAATTTTGCTGAGGCAATGAGAGTGACAGATTTCTGGCATTCTCTCGGAAACAGTGTATTTATTACACTTATAACAGTTGTCCTTTCAATTCTGATTCATTCACTGTTGGGGTATGCAATCGGAAGAAATAAGAAGAGTAAATTTTACAAATTCATTTATTTCTATGTTGTCAGCGGAATGTTTGTTCCATTTGCAATTCTGATGATGCCTGTTGTAAAACAGACGGCGCAGATGGGACTGGCAAACAGAGCTGGAGTTATTATTCTGTACGTTGTATTTTATATGCCTATGAATGTACTGCTTTATTCCGGATATTTGACAAATATCCCGATTGCATTGGAAGAAGCAGCCTGTGTGGATGGCGCGAGTACATGGAAAACATATTGGAAGATTGTTTTCCCGATCATGAAACCAATGCATGCGACAGTTGCAGTTCTGACAGCACTTGGTACATGGAACGATGTAATGACACCACTCGTCATCATGTCCGGTTCAGGAAGCGGGAATACACTTCCGCTGGCACAGCTGAACTTCCAGACACAGTTTGGAACAAATTATAATCTGGCATTTGCCTCCTATCTGTTGGCATTGCTTCCGATTCTGATCTTCTATCTGATCTGTCAGAAGCATATCCTTAACGGAGTTGTTAATGGAGCAGTGAAATAATAAAAAGTAAAAGATAGCGAAGCGAGAACAGACAGTAATGCAGATCTTGCTTCGCTAAAATAGAAATCAGGGGTATTTAGATATGGGAATTATATATTGCGAGAAAGACAGAACATTTACTTTACAGACAAAAAATACAACATATCAGATGCAGGTGGATCGTTATGGATTTTTGTTACATCTATATTACGGGAAGAAAACAGATACATGTATGGACTATCTTCTGACATATTATGACAGGGGATTTTCAGGAAATCCATATGATGCAGGAGAAGATCGTACGTATTCAATGGATACACTTCCACAGGAATTTCCTTGTTACGGGAACGGGGATTTCAGAAGTACAGCATTTGCAGTAGAAAATGCAGATGGAAGTATGAGCTGCGACCTTCGTTACAAGAGTCATAAAATCTTTGATGGAAAATATAATCTGGAAGGACTTCCGGCAGTTTATGCAAGTGAGGAGGAAGCACAGACACTGGAAATCTTAATGGAAGATCCGGTGACAGGAGTTAAGGTGGTGCTTCTTTATGGAGTGCTTTCTGCACAGGATATTATTACAAGAAGTGTGTGTGTGAAAAATGAAAGCAGTGGCAAAATCTATTTAAACAAAATTGAGTCAGCAAGTTTGGATTTCCTTTATGGAGATTATGAGCTTCTAACATTTTATGGTAGACATGCGATGGAACGAAATGTTCAGAGAGTTCCGGTTGTGCATGGAACACAGAAAATTGGAAGTGTCAGAGGAACCTCCAGTCATCAGTACAATCCGATGATGATCCTTGCGGAAAAAGAAACGACAGAAGACAAAGGAAATTGTTATGCAATGTCCTTTGTATACAGTGGATGTTTCCAGGGAGAAGTGTTGAAAGATCAGTTAAACCAGACAAGAATGATGCTGGGACTTCAGGAAGAAGCTTTTCGCTATCCGTTGGAAACAGGAGAAATGTTCCAGGCTCCGGAAGTGATTTTATCCTATTCCTCAGAAGGAATGAATCGTTTGTCTCAGAATCTGCATCATTGTATCAGACAACATATCTGCAGAGGCAAATATAAAGAAGAAATTCGTCCGATCTTGATCAATAGCTGGGAAGCAGCTTATTTCGATTTTACCGGAGATACAATCTATGAGCTTGCCAAAGCGGCGAAGGAAGTCAATATTGACATGCTTGTTATGGATGATGGTTGGTTTGGAAAACGTGATGATGATAACAGCGGACTGGGTGACTGGTTTGTGAATGAGAAGAAACTTGGTGGCACACTTGGAAATCTAATCAAGAGAATTAATGATCTGGGTGTGAAGTTTGGTATCTGGATCGAGCCGGAAATGGTTTCAGAAGACAGTGATCTTTATCGAAAACATCCGGACTGGGCATTGACGGTTCCAGGCAGAAATCCAGTCAGAAGCAGGAACCAGCTTGTATTGGATTTTTCAAGAAAAGAAGTTGTAGATGAAATTTATGATCAGATTTGCAAGGTGTTAGATCAGGGAAATATCGAATATGTAAAATGGGACATGAATCGAAGCCTGATGGATGTTTATTCTTCTGTAACAAGAGAACAGGGAAGAGTGTTATATGATTATGTATTGGGACTATATGATTTCCTGGAACGCCTTGTACAGAGATATCCGAATCTGCTGATTGAAGGCTGCAGCGGTGGAGGTGGAAGATTTGATGCCGGTATGATGTATTACACTCCGCAGATCTGGTGTAGTGATAATACGGATGCAATTGACAGATTACGGATCCAGTATGGAACATCCTTTGGTTATCCGGTATCGGTAGTAGGTTCTCACGTGTCAGCAGTGCCGAATCATCAGACGGGAAGAAAGACCCCACTTCATACAAGAGGTGTTGTTGCAATGTCCGGAACTTTTGGGTATGAGCTGAATCTTATGAAACTTTCTGAAGAAGAAAAGCAGGAGATCAGAGAGCAAATCGCAGAATATAAGAGCTATGCGCCGATCATTCAGAACGGATTGTACTATCGTCTCTCAGATCCGACAACAGAAGAAATCTGCGCATGGGAGTTTGTGCATACAGATGAGAAAGAACAAAGTAAAGTTCTTTTAAATATAGTTATGCAGGTGATTCATGGAAATATGACAGTAAATTATGTAAAACTTCAAGGGCTTGAAGAAACAGCTGTATATCGAGAAGAAAAGAGTGGAAAACGATATACCGGAGCTGCACTTATGTATGGCGGCATGCCGCTTCCGATAGAGCCGGGCGAATATCAGGCATATCAGTATTGTTTTGTGAAAGAGTAAAATAAATTGATTAACGATGGAACAGAAAATGGTGAGGAATGTGAATAATACAGAAAAAATCTTTGCACAGCGTATGGAAAAACATCAGGATGAATTACGCTGGCTTTATATGGAGTTGTATGGAAATGATGCAATGTATGCAGAACTTTGTGAGCAGATGCATGATTACTACTCGAGGCGCAGCACAGAGTTGAGAAAAAGAGATATTAAGAAAGAAAAGAATCCTGACTGGTTTAAGGAAAAAGAAATGCTTGGCATGATGTTGTATATTGACAACTTTGCAGGGGATTTGAAAGGTGTAGAGAGAAAGTTACCTTATTTGAAGGAATGCAATGTAAACTGTATTCATTTAATGCCTTTTTTGTATACTCCGAAAGGAAAATCAGACGGTGGATATGCAGTGGCAGATTTTCGGAAAGTAAGACCGGATCTCGGTACAATGAAAGATCTTGCCAGATTGACAGAAAAATGTCATGAAAATGGTATGAATGTATGCATGGATTTCGTGATGAATCATACTTCTGAGGAACATGAGTGGGCAAAACGTGCCAGAGCAGGCGAAGGAGAATACATGAGCCGTTATTTCTTCTATGATAACGGTGATATTCCGGCGAGATACGAAGAAACTGTTCCACAGGTATTTCCTACAACTGCACCGGGAAATTTTACATGGCTTCCGGAAATCGGGCATTATGTGCTTACGACGTTTTATCCATATCAGTGGGATTTAAATTACCGTAATCCAAGAGTATTTAATGAAATGATGTATAACTTTCTTTTTCTTGCGAATCAGGGAATGGATATTATCCGTATCGATGCAGTTCCTTACATCTGGAAAGAGTTAGGAACAAGCTGCAGGAATCTGAAAGAAGTACATACGATTGTCAGAATGATGCGTATGATTGCAGAAATTGTTTGCCCAAGCGTGATACTTCTTGGCGAAGTGGTTATGGAGCCGGAAAAGGTGGTGCCGTACTTTGGTACAGTTGAAAAACCGGAATGTCATATGCTCTATAATGTTACAACAATGGCGACGACCTGGAATAGTATTGCGACAAGAGACATCCGGCTTTTGAAGAAACAGATGGATATAGTTAGCCGTCTGCCAAAGCAATATACATTTTTGAATTACCTTCGTTGTCACGATGATATCGGGTGGGGGCTTGATTTTGATACAATGAAACAATGGGGAATGGAAGAGCCTTCTCATAAGCGTTATCTGAATGATTATTTCACCGGAAAGATAGCAGGCAGCATCAGTCGTGGAGAGTTATATAACGATGATCCTGTAACTCAAGATGCACGATTTTGTGGAACAACAGCATCCATGTGTGGAATTGAAGCAGCGGGATTTGAAGGAAATGCAGAAAAAATGCAGACGGCAATTCAAGAAGATCTCATGCTCCACGCTTACATGTTGACACAGTCGGGAATTCCGATGCTTTACAGTGGGGATGAGTTAGGACAGGTAAATGATTATAGTTATAAAGATGATGCTGAAAAAGCATCTGATTCACGTTATCTCCACAGAGGAGCATTCCAGTGGACACTTGCGGATAAGAGGAAAGATCTTTCTACTGTACAGGGGCAATTATTCCAGATGTTGAACCGATTGGAACAGATCCGAAGACAGGAAAATGTCTTTTCCCAGGAAGCGGAAGTATATACTTATGATGTTCACAATGATAGTATTTTAGGAATCCTTAGAGAGTATAAGGGAGAACGATTTATTGCACTGTTTAATTTCAGCGAAAATGAACAGACTGCGTGGATGCAGGAGGAAGGCATTTTTAGAAATCTGGTGAATGGTGAAATTGTAGAAGTGAAAGATCCAGTTTTGAAAGGCTATGAATTTGTTTGGATGAAATATAAAGCATAAAACAAAATGTA
>ERZ1034897.217-NODE-217-length-32288-cov-66.445940_pt1 | contig 32288 bp, 51 predicted proteins | sample MGYA00520629_ERZ1034897 | MGnify/ENA primary metagenome ERZ1034897 (study PRJEB33766, sample SAMN09781789) | gut metagenome | biome: gut microbiome | host: Homo sapiens | place: Madagascar | study: EMG produced TPA metagenomics assembly of the PRJNA485056 data...
ACGGCGGCCAGCCCAGCGGCGTGCTGGAGACCGACAGCGATCTGGGCGGCTGGGCTGAGGACGTCAACGGCAAGCACATCCAGGCGGCGGACGGCAGCTATCTGACCCGCAAGGACATATTGCGGCACGAGTGGGAGAAGGTCCACGCAGGGCCAAGCAACAGTCACCGGCTGGCAATCCTGGATCTGGGGCTGAAATATACCCCCATTGCCGCCACCAACAAAGACGCCCAGTTCGTGGAAAACAAGGAGGTCTCCATCCGGGATATCGCCAGATACTTCGGCGTTCCCCTCTACAAGCTGCAAGAGGGCAAGCAGGCCTATGGCAGCAACGAGCAGAACGCCATTGAGTACGTGGTGAGCACTCTCCATCCCATCGTCAACCAGTACGCGGAGGAGCAGACATGGAAGCTGCTGACGAACACGGAGCTGCGGCAGGGCTTGGAGATCCGGATCAACATGATGGCAGAGCTCAAGGGCGACACGGCCAGCCGTGGCGCCTGGTACACCAACCAGAGAAACAACGGCGTGTTTTCCGTCAACGATATCCGGGCACTGGAGGACCTGCCGGATGTGGAGGGCGGCGATGAGCGCCGGGAGAGCCTGAACTATGTCCCCCTAAAGGACTGGGCGCGGCTCAGTGAACAGAGAAACGGAGGGAACGCAAATGCGGGTAACACTTAACGGCATCGTCGCACTTGATGACGATATGGAAATTTTAAGTTTTTACGGCTATTCGGCTTTTTCGCCTAAGGCGGTGCGGAAGGCTGTGGCGTCCACCCCGGAAGGCGAGGAACTGGTGCTGGAGATCAACAGCGGCGGCGGCAGCGTATTCGCCGGATCTGAGATCTACAGCGTTTTGAGATCTTCCGGCATCCACACGGTGGCAGAGGTCCAGAGCTTGGCTGCCAGCGCGGCCAGCTACATGTGCCTTGCTTGTGACGAGGTTCGGATCTCCCCGGTGGCGCAGATGATGCTTCATCTGCCCTCCACTTACACGGAGGGCAACCGGACGGCTCACATGCAGAGCATCCAGATGCTGGACAGCACCCGGGAGGCCATCCTCAACGCCTACGAGCTGAAAGCGGGCGGCAAGGCCGACCGGGCGGAGTTCCGCCGAATGATGAACGCCGAGATGTGGCTGACGGCTCAGGAGGCTGTGGACTGCGGTCTGGCGGACGGCATCATCGGTGAGACGGCCAGTATTGCCCCGCAGAATGTGATGAACGCCATCGGCAGCGGCATCCGGGCGCTGGGATGCGCCGGAATGCCGGACATCACGGAGCTGCGGGCCAGATACATGGCAGAGCAGCACCCCACGCCGGAAACGGCCCCAGCACCCACAGCATCAACGGGCGGTGAGCCCGATGCAGATACCGGAGACTGGCAGGCGCAGGCCCGCCTGGATCTGGAAAAAATCAGATTTTAAACGGAGGTAGCAAAACATGAACAATCTCAGACGCGATCTGGTGGATCTGACCACCCAGCGCACCGCCCGTCTGGAAGCCGCGCAGGCGGCTCTGGATGCGGGCAATCAGGCGGACTACGATTCCGCCATGGCGGATGTCCGTGATTTCAACGGCCGCATCCGGAACATCCAGGACCTCATCACCGAGCAGGACCGCCAGATCATGGCCGCTCCCGCTCCCGCCGGTGCAGAGACCCGCGACATGGCCGAGGAGCGCGGCCATGCCCTTATGACCGGCAAAGCCGTGACCTTCACCGCCGACGAGACCCGCCGGGCCGTGATGAACTCCATCACCCTGGCCACCGGTACTGTGGTGGAGCCCACCGGCGCCGGCAGCAACATCCGGGACCCTCTGGGCAACGTGGTCTCCTCCATCGTGGATCAGGTGTACGTGCAGAACCTGACCGGCATGGGCAGCTTCCTGGAGCCCTATGTGATCTCTGAGATCGATGCCAAGGGCGGCAAGGTGACCACAAACGCCGGCAAGGCCCGCACCACCAGCGCCGACCCCAACTTTGGCGTGGCCAAGATCAGCCCCTACGAGCTGAGCGTGACCCAGTTTGTCGACCGCAATATCTCCCGGCTGAGCCCTGCCGACTACTACGACAAGATCTACAATATGGCGATGCGTGCCATGCGCCGGAAGCTGGCCGGCCTGATCGTCAACGGTGACGGCCAGGCATCCCCCGACATGTTCGGCATCAAGAACGCCAAGAACGTGGCGGGCGCTGCCATTGCCGCCAATGTGGACATCTCCGCCATCGATGAGAACCTGCTGGACACCCTGTTCTTCAAGTACGGCAGCGACGAGGCCATCGGCCAGAACGCCCGCCTGTTGCTGAACAAGGCGGATCTGGCGGCCATCGGCAAGCTGCGCAACAGCGACAAGCAGCGGGTGTTCAAGATCAACCCTGCCACGGGCAACCCCAACGTCGGCACCATCGAGGACGGCGGCAACATCGTGCCCTACACCATCGTCAGCGACCTGACCGCCCTGTCTGCCTCCACCGCTGGCAGCGCTGCCATCCAGACCATGCTGTACGGCGATCCCGCCAACTACGAGCTGGGCCTGTTCGGCGACTACACCGTCCGGGTGGATGACAGCGTGAAGGCTGTGGAGCGCATGGTCACCATCCTGGGCGACGCCATGGTGGGCGGCAACCTGATCGTGGACAAGGGCTTCGTTATCGCGAACCTGCCTAAGTCCGGCGGCTGATCGGAGGGGTGACGGATGGCGGCGTTTAGTGATCGGCAGGCCAGCATTCTGAGCTATTGCCGGATTGACGATCCCACGCCGGAGGACCTGGCCCTGCTGGAGAGTTTCCATGCGGCCGCCGTCAGCTACTTGCTCGACGCGGGCGTGGCGGAGCCGAAGGCCGGTTCCGCACGCCTGCCCAATTACAACATCTGCATTCTGGCGATGGTGCTGGACGCCTGGGAAAATCGAGGCACTCAGACCGCCGACAAGACGTTTGCAGACAACCCGGCTTTCCGGAGGCGGATCAACCAGCTGAAGCGGACGGAGCCGGTGCGGTCCGATTCGGACACGGGAGGCTAAGCCATGGACGTGAATGCTGGAAAGCTGAATAAGCGGGTGGAGATCGTGCGGATCTCCACCTCCCCTGACGCTGACGGCTACGCAGCCCCCACGGAGACGGTGATCCGGCGCCCTTGGGCGCAGTTCTCCCGGGTCAGCGGCTCCGAGGCGCTGCGGCAGGGCGCGGACATGGGCGACGTCAAGGTGCGGTTTCTGATCCGCTCCGGGCATACGGCCATCAGCCGGAAGGACCGGGTGCGGTACAACGGCGCGGACTACGAGATCGAGTACGTCAACAACTACGGCGACAGCGGCGAGTATACGGAGCTGATCGCCAAGCTGCTGACGGCGGGAGGCTGATATGAGCATCAACGAGACCATCATCAAGGCGGTGACGCCCATCGTGCCGGTATGCGTTCCGGATGTGTACCGGCCGGACGCCGGGGAGACTCCGGCAGAGGTCTACTGCACGTTTAACTACACGGAGCTGCCGGATGTGTTCGGTGACGATGCGCCGCAGGCCATTCGGTATCTGATCCAGCTGCACCTGTATCTACCGCTGGGGCAGACGCCGCTCCGCCTGAAACGGCAGCTCCGGCGGGCCATGCTGGACGCCGGTCTTGCGGTTGGGGATTATACCAACGTTAGCGATCTGGAGGGCCAGCACTACGTTCTGGAATGTCAGACGCTGGATCTGGAGGTGGGCTGATGGGCTTCACGGTCAGAGGGCTTGACGAGTTCTCCTTATCCCTTCAGGAGCTGGCGGAGCTTCCGAACGCGGTACAGGATGACATGCTGGAGGCCGGAGCCGCAGTTGTGGCCAAAGCCCAGCGAGACAAGGTGATGGCCTACGGCATCTATGACCGGGAGAGCACCCAGCATGTGGCGGAGTCCATCAAGCCGGGCAAGGTAAAGCTAAAAAAGGGCGAAAGGGTCATTTATGTCAGCCCCACGGGCAAGCGGAAGCGGGGCAACACAGAGACCCGCAACGCGGAGATTCTATTTGTCAATGAGTTCGGCAAGAAGGGCCAAAGTGCCCGGCCTGCCGTGCATGACGCCAACGAGGCCAGTGCGGAAGCCACCACGCGGGCAGAGTTTGAGGTTTATGACAGGTGGCTGAAATCAAAAAATCTGTAAGGAGGAAACCATGGGCAACAAAGCAGTTAAAACACCTCTTGGTATGGTGTCCAGTTACTTCTTCCCCTTTGCCAGTGAGCCGGTTGGCACCCATCCGGTCTACGGCGAGAAAGTGGATATGGGCGCAGCCGTCAAGGGCTATCTGAGCCTGACCACGGCCTCCGGCGACATCACCGGCGATGACGCCATGCTGCTGTATTTCGAGCAGTTCGTCTCCGGCCAGGTGGACGTGGAGACCACGCTGAGCGATCTGGAGGTCAACGCCAAGCTCTACGGCCACAGCTACAAGGCAGGCCGCGAGACCGCCAAGGGCGAGGACAGCGCCCCCAACGGCGCCTACGCCTTTATCGAGCCGATCCTGAAGAAGGACAAGACCATGGTCTACCGGGCCTCGTTCTTCTACAAGGTCACGGCCATGCTGAGCGCGGAGAAGCAGGAGGCGGACACCCGCAAGAGCGACTTCAACCCCAAGATGAACGCGGTGAGCCTGCGGGTGATGAAGGACAACGCGGACGCATGGCGTGAGCGGCAGGAGTTCCCCACCCAGTCCGAGGCAGAGGCATTCATCGACTCTCTGGCGGGCGGCACAGCGGCCTACGGCGTGACCATCACCCATATCGGCACCGGCACCAGCGATCCCGGCGAGGGCACCACCTATGTGACCGCCGGGCAGAGCCTGGCCATCGACTTCGGAACCAAAGACCCCACGGCGCTGTATGACAACGCCGTCAACGTGACCAGCAAGCTGGCCACGCACAAGTACACCGTAAGCTCCATCGCGGCGGCTCACGAGATCGTGGCCGTCTGGAGCACCTGATCTTTACCGCAAGGACGGCCCGCAATGGGCCGCCCTTGCAGGAGGTTTATGCCATGCGATACGTTACGTTTGATTTCGACGGCAGCCCTCTGCCGCTCATGCTGACGGCGGGGGCGCTTTTTGATATTTATGACCGCTTCGGCGTCCATGACAGCATCCTGCGGGCCACCGGGGCCATGGAGGATACCCCCCAGGGCTGGATGGCCTGCTGTGAGCTGGCGGAGCTTCTGATGCAGCAGGCGGCGCTGTGGCGCAGACGGCAAGGCTATACCGACCGCAAGCGGACGGGCTGGCCGTTACGCTCTCAGGACCGGGCAACGATCCGCACCGCCGTGCGGCAGGCCATTGCGCGGGGCTTTTACCGGGCAGTGCCATCCGGAGAGGACGCCGGGGAGATCAACTTAATCCTGGCGGCCCGAGAGGATGAGCGGGCGGAGGATCCAGAGCGGCTGCGGATCAGTTTTCTGGCCGTATGCGCCGCCCGGCTGCATCTGGCCCCGGCAGACGCCCTGCTGCTGACGCCGGGCGAGTATCTGGACATGGTGACGCTTTTGAGCGGCGGAGAGGAGGGAGACTATGGCGGTCCGGCAGATTACAACTGAGATCTCGATCAAAAACGAAGCGGAATTCCGGAAGCAAATGAAGGCTGTGAACAACAGCCTTTCCGGGATGAAGTCTGAGATGGCCAAGGTTTCCGCCGAGTTTGACGGCCAGGCCAACAGTGCCGAGGCGCTGCAGAAGAAGCAGGCTATTTTGCAGCAGCAGTATGTCCAGCAGAAGGAGAAGGTCCAGGCACTGGCCCGGATGCTGGAGAGCGCCAAGAGCGCCTACGATGAGAACAGCGATGTGGTTCTGAGCTATCAGCGGCAGCTGAACACGGCCACGGTGGAGCTGATCAAGTTCGACCGGGAGCTGAAAAACACCGACAAGTATCTGGATGAGGCCGCCCAATCCGCAGACGGTACGGCGTCCAGCATCGACGAATTCGGCAAGGCCGTCAAGGACGCCGGGGATGAAGGCTCCGACGGCATGGGCCAGCTCAAGGAGGCATTTGGACAGCTGGGCGAGGCGGTCAAGGGCGGCGACATCAACGGCGTTGTGGCGGCTCTGGGTTCCATGAAGGGGCTGCTGGTTGGCGGTGCGGCTGTGGCCGGGGCCAAGGCTCTGGCGGACGGCATTATCAACATCACCGAGTCCACCAAGGAGTACCGGACCATTTTAGGGACGCTTGAGACCTCCAGCAAGCAGGCCGGTTACACCCAGGAGCAGACCACGGAGATCTACAAAAAGTTTCAGGCGGTGCTGGGCGACACGCAGAAGGCCGCGACGGCTACCGCCAACCTTCAGGCGCTAAAGCTGAGCCAGGAGGATCTGACGGTGCTGATGGAGCAGGCCATCGGCGCATGGGCCACCTACGGCGACTCCATTCCCATCGACAGCCTGTCCGAGAGCATCAACGAGACGGTGCAGGTGGGGAAGGTCACCGGCGTCTTTGCGGACGCCCTCAACTGGGCGGGAACCAGCGAGGACGAGTTCAACGAGCGTCTGGCCGCCTGCGCCGATACCACCGAGCGGGCTAATCTGGTGCTGACGCAGCTATCAGAGCAGGGCCTACAGGCCACCGGGCAGGCGTGGGTGGAAAACAACCAGGACATCATCGCCGCCAACACCGCCCAGGAGGCCATGAATGAGTCTTTGGCTATATTGGGTGAGGATCTTCAGCCTTTAGCTAACGGATTACTTCAATTCGGCTCTTTTATTGTCGATGCGTGTTCAATGGGGATTGAAGCGGTCACATCACTCATTGAGGCTTTTGACAATTTGGGAACTTCAGCAGTTGAAAACTTAAATAAAGCATTTAGCGCAATGGATAGCCAGTACAACCTTGCAGACTATCAGGCCAACGGCCTGGTCAACGCCGGCGGCGTTATCGACTACGCAGCCGCCAAGCGGATGCAGGACGCCGGGACATTCAAGCGAGCGTCGAAAGTTTCCCGGAGTGATGCCCTCAATCGCGGATGGAATACTACGTATGTAGGCGACTTGGTGTGGGGAGACAGCGACCTTATGTGGCAGGCCGCAAAAGCCATGACCGAATGGGAAAAAAAGCGAAAAGGCATCAACGGCTCCCACGCCAATGGGCTGGATTACGTCCCCTTTGACGGCTATGTGGCGGAGCTGCACCAGGGCGAGGCGGTGCTGACCTCCGGCGAGGCCAGCTTCCTCCGCAGCGCTATGGCGGCGGGGCGGACGCTGGGCGGCAGTCAGCGGAGCAGCCGGGCCGTGTCCGATTCGGACACCGGCGGCAGCGGCGGCACACCCAAGGTCTACGATCTGACGATCCCGGTGGAGCTGACCATTGACGGCGCCACCTTTGCTCGGAAGGAATACAAGTACCGCATCGCGGAGGACAACCGCCGGGGCGTCTCTCTGGCGGGGAGAGGAGGCAGCCGATGACACGGCCACCCTATATCGTAGACGGCGTGGATTTTACCGACTACGTCAACCGCTGGCAGTACTCCGTGGGCTATGTGTATCGGGAAGGCTCCAACGCGGCCCTGCGGCTCAGCGGCTTGCAGCCCCGGGACCTGCTGGCCATCAAGACCCGGGTCTCCGTTACGGTCAATGACCAGCAGGGGCCGCAGCTGGCGGCGCTGCTGACGGCGGTGCTGAAGAACTACGTGCAGCTCACCTACTTTGAGCCCAAAAACAACGCCGTCCGGACGGCCACCTTCATGCCCACCGTGGAGGAGGTCAGCATCCCGCCGGTGCCCGGCTCCGTCCGATGGGGTAAGGGCTTCCGGATCACTATGGAGGAGAAATGACGATGGCAGTCAATGAGATTCGCTACAAGGGCGTCAGCTACGCCACGGACGATGATATCAAGGTCCCCTCCGGGATCCTGTACGAGGTCAAGGCTCTCCGCTCCGACAGTCTGGAGGCCAACAGCCTCACCGTCACGGTGTTCTCCAATGACAAGTCCATCATGGGCTTTGCGAAAAATGACAAGGTGGAGTATTTCCGGAACGGCCGCCGGGTGGGCGTGTACTATCTCCAGACGGTGGAGCGGGTAGGCAGCGCTGCCTATACGCTCTCCGCCCTCTCCGCACTGGGGCGGCTCATCACCATGCGCCACGTGGGCGGCATCTACACCGGCCAGACGGTGGCGGAGGTAGTCCCCCAGATCTGCGGCCCGGTGGAGGTGATGATCGAGAGCGTATACGCCAGCCGGAAGCTGTACGGCTACCTGCCGTACAGCAACCCGGACACCCGGACCGGCAACGGCCGCAGCGCCCGGGATAACCTCTCCCAAGTCCTGTTTGCCATCGGGGCGTCTCTGGGAGTTGACGAGAACGGCGTCATGCGGGTGGAGAAGCTGTGGGACGGCGTCTCTGCCACGATCACGGCGGACCAGATCAACGAGGACAGCTGCTCCACCGTGTACGAGACCCCGGTGAGCGCCGTGGAGATCACGGAGCACCAGTGGGTCAAGAGCGGCGCAGATGTTTCCCTGTTCGACGGCACCGCCGAAGAAGGCGCTCTGGTCACGTTTTCCGACCCGGCCTATGATCTGGTCGGCAGCGGTGTCACCGTCCGGGAAAGCGGAGCCAACTACGCCATCCTGTCCGCCGGGACCGGCACCCTCACCGGCAAGAGCTACAACCATCTGACCCGCATCGTCCGTCGGACGGTGACGGATGGAGTAGAGGAGAACGTGGTGACGGTGAGCGACGCCACGCTGGTGTCCCTCACCAACAGCGTGGACGTGGCCAAGCGCATGGCGGACTACTACCGCCACAGGGAGACCATCCGGGTGGACGTGGAGCCCGGCACGGAGCGGGCGGGCAGAGTGGTGCAGATCTTCCACCCATGGGATAAGGAGATGGTGCAGGCCTGCGTGGAGAGCCGGGAGACAGTGATCTCCGGCATCCTCAACAGCCAGACCAGCGCACTGGTGGGATTCAAGCCCGCACAGCCGGAGGCGGCGGAATATTTCAGTGAGCGGGTTCTGCTGACCGGGTCGGGCACGTGGACGCCGCCGGAAGGCGCCGAAGCGGTGACGGCGGTCCTGATCGGAGACGGGCAGGACGGCACTGCCGGGCAAAATGGTGAAGGCGTGGCACTCACGGGCCAGACGATCCCAAACACCTGCTCCGGCTCCTTTCCCAGTGCGCCCGCCGGAAAAGGCGGCAAGTCCGGTGCTCCCGGCTCCGGCGGCAAGATCCTTCAAATCACCATGGACATTACCCCCGGCATGAGCTTTTCCTATGCCACCAGCCAAAACGGCGAGGCCGTATTCGGAAGCCACTCCAGCGCGGAAGGCTCTGCGTCCCCCAATGGCTACTACGATGACGTCACCGGGAAAACCTATGCCCGGCAGGGTGCGGTTGGCTATGACGGCGGTGACGGCGGTGCTCCCGGCAAATCCGGCGGGTCGGTGGCTGGCTACAAAGGCGGTTACGGCTACCAACCGGCGGAATACAGCATGAAGATGACCGAGGACAACATCCGCTATACACAGACCTTCAAGCATCAGGGTACCGGTGGCCCCGGCGCGGCGATGGGAACAGAAGTCACATGGGGGCCGTCCGTTTTCTCTGTCGGTATGCCCACATTTATCCCCAATATCGAAATTCATGGCAGCGCACCCGGCGCATCGGCTGTCCCCGGAGCTGACGGCGAAAATTTCGGCGATGGCGGCGGAGCCGGACACGGTGGCGGCGGCGCAGGCGGAATTGGCAGCTGCAGCATTTCCATGTCCCCCACGCCCCCATCCACGCAGCAGCAGTCACTCAACTTTTCCGGCGACCTCCAGCGCGGTGGCTCCGGCAGCTTCGGCGGCAAGGGAAAGCCTGGCTGCATCATCCTGTTTTACGGGAAGAAAAAAACCATCAAAGCAGGGCCGCTGGTACAGAAGGGCGGCGGACTGTTTTTCGACCGCTTGAACAAACTTTTCATCGTGTGAGGTGTGAAAAATGACGATTGAACAGAGAGTCGCAGTCTTGGAGGAGATCTTCGCCAAGTTGCAAGACTATTACACATCCGCCTACTCCGGCGAAGAGATCGACGCGCGGCTGGCGTCCGCCGGTGTGCCTATCGGCATCACCAAGGAGTACAAGAGCGTGGCCGAAATGAACCAGGACTTCACCGGTACGGACGTCCAGCGCGGCCAGTTCGTCCTGATCCTGCCAGACAGCACGGCCTCCGCGGACTACGGCAAAGTGTACCTCAAGGGCACGGCCAACTGGGTGTATGCCTTCACGCTCACCACGCTCACGTCCATCAAGGGGCCTCCCGGCCCTCCCGGCAAAAAGGGCGACAAGGGCGACCCCGGCGAGGCCGGTTCCAGCTTCGTCATTTTGGGTTACTTTGATACGCTGGACGCCCTCAAGGCAGCCGTCCCCAATCCCAAGGCCGGTGACGTGTATGGCGTGGGCACTGCGCCTCCGTACAACATCTACATCTGGGATTCCGTCCACGGCAAGTGGGTACCCAACGGCAACCTGCAAGGCCCGCAGGGCAAGCAGGGTATTCAAGGCCCCGAGGGAAAGCAGGGGCCGGAGGGCAAGCAAGGCCCGGAAGGCCCCGTGGGCGGTTCCAGCAACTTTGTCCGCTACGATGCGCCCCAGAACCTCACAGACGAGCAGAAGGCGCAGGCGCGGACGAACATCGGCGCGGACACCGTACAGGGTGCGGTGCTCTACACGCCGCAGACGCTCAGCACCGAACAACAGGCGCAGGCACGGGCGAACATCAACGCCGCCCCCGGCGGGTTTGGGCTGGGGGACTCAGCTAAAATTCTTACCAAAGCCGATAACATTGATAATGTCAGAATATCGGGCTGGTATACTTGGACCTGGGATCCGTCCAAACAACCTGCCGGACTTCCAAAGGAAGCAAAATATCATGTAGGACTCATGCGAGTAGATAACGCCAATACCAATTATGACACAGCGCAGACAATTTATTTCCCCAAATCTTCCAATGCTGTGAATGCTGGCGATCAGTGTGTTATCCAGCGGATGGGCATAATCGGTGGCATATGGAATCCACTTGAGTGGGTCAATCCGCCCATGGAGCTGGGCATAGAGTACCGCACCACGGAGCGGTACTTGGGGAAGCCAGTTTATGTGAAGCTGGTGGATTGTGGCAAATTCCCACCCCCCGGCAATTCGGTTCTGGTTGCTCACGGCATAAGCAACTGCTATCCAGTTAGTATAACGGCACGAATGAGCAACGGAAATACGGTCCCGTTTGTAGACAAATATACTATCGGAGCTGACGGTGTTAATATTTCCCTCTCATCCAAATCTGGCGTCAGCGATCAGTCAGCGAATGCTACCGTGGCGCTTATGCGCTACACCAAGACCACCGACTGACCATGGACTATTGTGTGATATGCGGAGCCATTGTGCCGGAGGGTCGGTGGGTTTGCCCCATCTGCGAAAGGAAATGGCCTGAGTTTTAACTGCACGAAACTAAGTCGGACTTTGACTTGCACGAAACCAAGTCGGATTTTACCCTAAAAACTGCAACTTTTTAAGGGGGTGTAGAATGGAAATTCTACAAATTGTATTAACTGCTGCCACCGGCTCCGGTGTGACTGCCATCATCCTCGCGATCCTCCAGCGGAAATGGGCCAAGGATGACAAGCGGGACGCCATCGTGGACGCGCTGAAAGTGCTGCTGATCGACCGGGTGCGCTATCTGGGCCAGCATTACATTGCAGACGGCAGCGTCAGCTTGTCGGACAGGGAAACACTTGATGAAATGCACCAAGCGTATAAATCCCTTGGCGGCAACGGACACCTGAAAATCATTATGGCCGAGGTCGGCGAGCTGCCGATCCGGAAAGAGTGAAAGGAGAAAAACATGGAAAACATCAAGAAACGGCTGGGCAATCTGCTTGCGGTGAAGTCTTTGGTGACCATCACCCTGACGGTGGTGTTCGCGGTGCTGGCCCTGCGGGAGAGCATTAGCGGCAGCGAGTTTTTGACCATCTTTACGGTGGTCATCGGCTTCTACTTCGGCACTCAGCGGGTAAACGAGGACAAGAACAGTTGAAACCGGTTGAATAATCAACCGAAATTTTGAAGGGGGTACATACCATGGAAAAGATCTACGAGAACATCATCAACGAGGGCAAGAAGAACGGCAAGACCGTGGAGACCATCAACGCGGAGCTGAAGGAGGCCGGTGCCAACTTCCACCTGAATCCCGACGGCGGCGTGGCCGGTTGGACCGAGGACGAAATGCGGGAAGGATTCATCCCGGCGGAGAAGGAGCCGGAGGACGTGCGTCACCTGCATGACGTCATGCGGTACAATACCGAGAAGGCCGGTGAGACTCTGCGCATCCAGTGCGCCGAGGGCGTGTACGATGTGACGTGGGACATCTACGGCCATCCGGAGAAGGCTGTGAGAGTCCATGGTTGATACGTTTGACTGCGCCCGTGCGCAGATCTACCACAACACCGCCAAGCTGACCCCGGCGCAGATCAAGGCCAAGACCGGCTGCACCCACATCATCAACGGCTACCTGTTTAACGGCAAGTTTCAGCCGGTGGGCTGGACGGTGATCGACGGCAAGATCATCAGCCGGGACAAATACCAGGACTGGGGCGTGTCCATCGGCTCCGATGGTATCCCGAAGATGCTGACGGACCGGGGCGGATCGTTTTTGTCCGGCGTGCCCATCCTCAAGGCCGGGTCCAAGCTCTACCGGGGCCTGACGCCGGACGTGGCCCGGCCTGCTGCCCGGACGGCGGTGGGCTGGCTGGCTAACGGCAAAGTCTGTCTGTGGTGCGATAAGGCCAGCCTGACCCGTGAGCAGTTGCAGAACAAGCTGCTGGGGCTGGGCGTGGTGGATGCCCTCATGCTGGACGGCGGCGGCTCCACGCAGGGCATTTTTCCCGGCGGGAAGGTGGTCAGCAGCCGAAAGGTGCCCACGCTGCTGCTGTTCTGGGAGCGGTCGGCCAAGGTGGAAGATCAAGCCCTCGTATGGGGCAAGGCTCACGGTTTGCTGACGGACGCCAACGCCGGAGAGACCGTGACCAGGGTGGATATGGTCAGGGCGCTGTATCAGATCTGGGGGGATAACCATGGTTGAGGTCAACGCTTACAGCAAAGCCGCCTCCGGGGGCAAGCAGCTCTCCGCCCATTTTAAAGTGCGGGAGTTTGCGTGTGGAGACGGCAGTGACGCTGTTTTGGTGGCTCCCCGGCTTGTGATGGTGCTTGAGACGATCCGCGCCCACTTCGACGCTCCGGTGGTCATCCACAGTGGCTACCGGACGCCGCAGTACAACGCCAAAGTGGGCGGCGTGACGGACAGCCAGCACTGCTACGGCACGGCGGCGGATATTTCCGTCAGCGGCCAGAAGCCGGAGACGGTGGCGGCCTTCGCCCGCCAGCTGATGCCCGACTGGGGCGGCGTAGGCAAGTACGCCAGCTTTACCCACATCGACGTGCGGGAAACGAAGGCCGACTGGACGGGCTAAAATCTGAAAGGAGGGCCAGAAGATGGCAACATCCACGCGGAAACGCGCTCTGCAAGTCTGGAGAACCCATGGAAAAAACAAACCGAGAGATCCGGGCGCTGTTGTCATCCATGGCCCCGGCCCGGGCGGCGCAGGCCGTCCGGCTGGTAGGCTTGCCGCCTGACGAAGAAGCGGCGGTGCTGGCGGTGGATGTCCACGGCCAAAGCTGCCTACAGGCGGCGGCGCTGCTCCACGTGAGCGTAGACGGGTTGGCCAAGATCCGGCGGCGGGCCTACGCAAAGATTGCGGATGATATGCAGGGATAGAGAAAAGCCGTGTCCGATTCGGACACGGCTTTTCTTTGGGCAGTTTGAGGGCAGAATACAGGCAGTTTCCGGGCAGTTTGGCTGTCCGGATTTTTTGTATCATGAGGGTAGGAAAAAAGGAGGTGCGCTATGGATCAGCAATTTGCAATCGCAGGATACACGGGCTCCAGCTGCCTGATGTGCGCCATCGACGGCGCGGACATCTGGCAGGTGGACTATTTTGGCAACCGTCAGCAGCTCATCGGCAAGACCGCAGCGGCCTACACAGAGCTGGAGGGCACCACTCAGCAGTACTATGACAAGCTGGTGGAGCTGGGCGTCATCACCCCGCCCAAGACGCAGGAGGAGCTGATGGGTGAGATGCAGTCGGCCATGAGCGACATGGCCGAGATCATCAAGGGCCTATCGGCCCAGGTAAAGGAGCTGAAGGAGAATGGATCTCAAGCAGATCATAGCGGCCGCGTCGAAGATGTTCCCCAGCGCCGACCTGCAAAACGCGGTTCAGAAGGCGGAGCAAGCGATCAGCGGGACGGCTGACACGCTGGAAGGCGTCCAAAGCACCGCCAGGCGGCTGGGCATTGACCCCAATATCGCAAACAGCCTGTATGCCCGCTACGGGAAGACCATGCAGGCAAAGGCCTTGTGCGGCCTTCTGGGGACCACACCGGAGGCTTTGCGCTCCGATGCTAACAAGATCCTTGGCGGCGCACAGAACGGCTCACAGACCCCTCAGAAGGGGAAAGCGGGCGGTTCCACCAAATTCCCCCGGCTGAAATAGCCGGTTGGAATAAAAACACGAAAGGAGCACAAACACATGGAAGATCGTAGCACTGGTATGAGCTGGATCGCAGTCCTCTTTGTCATTATCGTAATTTTCGCCATTTTCGGCGGGAATTTTGGCGGCGGCTGGGGCTGGAATCGCGGCAACAATCCCTATCCCCCGCAGGAGGGCTGCAACCGGGTGAGCAATTGCGAGATCGAGAGACAGGAAATCGCCGACACCGCCCGGACCCAGTACCTCATCGAGCAGCAGAGCAATGACACCCGTATGGCCATCAACGCCAGCACGGATGCCATTACCTCTCAGGCCAGCCGGATCTATGAGCAGCGCCTCCAGGAGACCATCTTCGATCTCAAGATGGAGAACCAGAGTCTCAAGAACGGCATCTTTACCAAGGAGCAGACCGACGCGCTGGCGGCGAAGATCTCCGACTGCTGCTGCGGCTTTAACCGCCGGCTGGATGCCATCGAGGGCCGGATGCTGACCAAGCCTAACCTGTACGGCGTAGCGTCCACCTGCGGCGGCCAGATCATCCCCGCGACCTGCAACGGCAGCGGCAACATCTGAGCAACTTTTTCCACAACGGAAACAGTTCAGGCCCCTTTGGCCGGGTAATGGGCGGGGCCGGTGCCCCGCCCTTTAAATTTGAAAGGAGAATGATCTATGAGTTGTAAATCTGCTTTGTATGCGGCCATGCAGACTCCCACGGCGGTGGCTGTTGGCGGCGTCATCCCTCTGGGCGGCCTGATCCGGCGGTACGGCTGCGACATTGCCCTCAACGGCAACGCAATCAACCTCGCCGGAACCGGGTACTATGACGTGGACGCCTCCATCACCGCCACCCTCACGGCGGCCGGAGCTGTCACCGTCACACTCTACAAGGACGGCGTGGCCGTCCCCGGCGCCACCGCCACCGAGACCGGCGCGGTCAGCGGAACGGTCAACCTCGATCTCACGGCGCTGGTGCGTCAGCCCTGCTGCGCTGCCGGTGCGGCTTTGACTCTGGTGCTGTCCGGCGTGGAGGCCACCGTTGACAACGTGGCCCTGCGAGTCCAGCGGATCTGACGGAGGCGCGGCATGGTGCAGATGTTAATCGGGATGCTGCTGGGCGTCATGGCTGCCACCCCCACCGGCCGCAGCATCGGCAACCAGATCGGCAACGCTGCCATTGATAAGGTCAAGGAGGCCATAAAAGCCCCGACGGCCGGAGAGGAGGACAACCATGGAGAATCTGCATGAGCAAATCAAGGCTTATATTCCCAAACTGGAATACAGCATCCGGGAGTATATGCGGAACCCTGCCACCCCTAACGCGGCGCAGGGGATCATGGCGATGGTGGAATGCCTCAACATGCTCAAGGGTGCCGAAGAAGCGATCTGCACGGGCCGGGAAATGACCAAAGCCGACGCGGAGGCGTGGGCGGCCCGCATGGAAAACGAGGACGGTACCACCGGCCCGCACTGGCCCATGGATCAAACCACGGTCCTGGCGGAGAGCATGGGCCTGTCTTGGGAGAAAATTTCCCCGTGGTGCTGGTGGATCACCATGAACATGATGTACTCCGACTACGGCAGCGTGGCCATCCACTACGGCGTCAGCACGGCGGAGTTCTTCGCAGAACTGGCCCAGGCGTTCCTCTTTGACAAGGACGGCCCCGCTCCCAAGGAAAAACTGGCGGCCTACTACCACGGTATCATCAAGGCGAAGGAGTAGGGCCGACTGTGTTCGGAACTGTGTTCACACATCCACTCATAACCGTTTCTATCTGGTTCTAACGGATAGTTAAAAACAGTGAAAAACCGTTGAAATTGCAAGCATTACAAGCAATCTCAACGGTTTTTTATTTGGCGCGGAAGGAGGGATTTGAACCCTATTCTTTCTGGCTGTTTTCAATGGCCTGCGGGTTTCTGTGTTCAGAAGTGTGTTCAGCCGGAAAATATGTGTTCAGAAGCCTTTCTCCATCTTTTCCGCAGCGGCCTTCAGTTGGCCGTCCCGGACGTGGGTGTAGATGTCCATGGTGGTGGACAGCTGGGCGTGGCCAAGGAGCACCTGCGCCGTTTTGGGATCCACGCCGCTTTCCAGCAGGGCGGTGGCGTAGCCGTGGCGGATCTGGTGCGGCGTGACGGTGACGCCGCTGGCGTCCCGGTACGCATCATACAGCGCGGTGAAATGATCGTTTGTCAGAAGGCCTCCGTCCGGCTCCGCAAACAGGTAGCCTTTCCCCAGCTTTTTGGGGAGCAGCTTGGCCAGCGCCGGGAGCAGTGGAACGTCCCGGCATCCGGCGTCAGACTTCGGCTGCTTGATGTGGGGCGAGTTGCCTACATGATACACGGATTTTTTGATGTGCACAAGATTTTTCTTTCGATCAATGTCGGCGCCGGTGAGGGCCAGCGCCTCACCCCGGCGGCAGCCGGTGTAATAAACGAGGTAAGCGAACAGGCCGAAGGGGAGGCCTGCGCCTTTTTTTATGAGTTCGATCTGCTCCGGAGGGGGCGCGTCCCGGTGGGTCTGCGTCAGATTCCGGGGCGGCTTCACGGCGCTGGCCGGGTTGTAGCTTATGACGCCATCCACTTCGGCCTTGCGGAAGATCTGGCGGATGATCTGCAACTGGGTCACCACGGTTTTCCGGGCGCGGGTGGCGGAGAAGTCCTTGATATACTGGTCGATTTCCTTCGCGGTGATCTCGCCGGGTGTCCGTCCGGCAAATTCTTTCTTTGCCCGGGCCAGCGCCGGACGGTAACTTTTTTGGGTATTGTGCTCTAAGGTCGGTTCGATTTCCGACCACCATGCGTCCGCGATTTTCTCAAATACGGCGGCCCTTTCCGTTTCGATGCGGTCCGCCTCCCGGTCGAAAGCCTTGACCTTCTCCCAGACCTCCTTGTCGGTCTTCCCCCGGAAGGCTTTACGCTTGCCGTTGATCCGGAGAATGGTCTCATGGAGGCCGTCAGGCCGGACGTAGTATTTCGGGTATCGTGCCATGGGTCACCCCCGCCAGAAGCCGATCAGGACGCAGTGAAAGTCCAGATACAGCGCATACATGGCAACCAGACACAGGAGCACCAGCAGAGCGGCAATGATCCGGTTCCGAGTACGGACGCCATCCATCATGATCTTCATGGTTTTGCCGTTGTCAACCAAATGCTTTTCCAGCTCCTTTTTGTGGGCGCGGAGCGTATCATTTTTAGCGCTGAGGACCTCCTCTGACATGGTGAGCTTGTCGGTGATGCCAAAAAACTCATCTATGGAAATTCCCAGGACAGCGCAGATCGGCCCTGCGGTATTGATGGATGGCGCTTTTGACGCATTTGCGAAAAAGTTGTTGATGGTGGACAGCGGCACGCCCGATTGATCCGCGATGTCTTGAGCCGTCATGTGCAATGCGGCTTTTTTATCTCTGCATAAGTCTTGGATCGTCAAAAAATAGCCCTCCTGTGTTAAATTTCCCCATATGGGCAGATAAAGTCTCAAATCTGATTCGGCAGTATACTACCCATTTCCCCAATTTGGGCATTGCGCTGCCAAACCCATTTTTGGTATGGTTTTCTTGCGGACAGGCAGACGCCCCCTCTGCCGGAAACGCAAAGTGCCCCCGCCGCTTGTTGCAGAGGCGACGGGGGCACTTTTTATTATTCTTCCGATTTCTCTGCAACGGTGACAGATGTTAGTTGCGCTTAGAGTCTCTTACGTCTTGCCCAACCCAGCGCAGTAGCATGATGACCAGGACAACCGCGCCAACGGCCAGACAGGTCCGCTGAATCCAGTTGAATTGGAGAACGGCCAGCCCTGTAAACGATGCCGCGAAAACAATCACACAGCACAGGATCATGATGACGGCTAAAACGTGTGGAATGAATTCGTACCATTCAAATGTGCGCTGTTTTTCACTATTCACGGGAAACTCCCCCTTTGATCCGATTCGGATGTTTTTCTTGATGTAAAATTAGGCCCGAGGCTTGGGCCTTGAATATATGTTTGGGAGGCATCACCATGAGCAACCAGATCAACCGCAGTGTGTCCGAATCGGACCGTTGATTACCCGCCATTCGCACACTTCTGGCAAGCAGTTAAGCCTGCTGCAATAGCTGCGCTTTTTGTTGTCTGCGTATATTTATGCCCGCCACAACTGGAATCGTAATGGTATCTTGCCCCGCTCTTTGAAACCCATACGATTTTATCACTATTTGAGGCCGCTTGATTTGAAGCGGTTTCCTCTGTGAATTTATCGTACAAAACCTTTCCGTTGAAGCAAGTCGCATATATTTCCCCGTCAACGTTGGAAACTAATTGCAAGTATGATCTTTCGTAGCCGACATCTTGGGCCTGCTTCAAAAGGCTGGTCGATACTTCGGCTGCGGCGGATTTCAATTCGTCCCACCCATCCGGCGCGGCATCCCCCGCGGTCTTTACCTCAGTATCCAACTGATCTGATTTCACCGCGACTTCGATGTTGTCGCTTCCAGGAAAGGCTACTACACTCACCACGCCGTCACTCAGAAGTCCATCAACAGCATCCGCGAATAACTGCTTTTGCTCGTCCTCCAATTTTGGCGGCATCTTAGATTCTCCTGAGTCCACTGTTTCCTGCACAGGCGGTACAGTTTTTTCAGCGTGATGGCTTCCGGGCTGCGCGAATACTGAAAGTCCCACGACAAGAGCGAGAAGCCCTCCGACGACCGAAAGCCACGCCGCCCCTTTTCTTGGAGGTGAATTTTCTTTAATTTTCGTTTCTTCAACATAGCTAATCCCTGTTCCCGGGATAGATGCTGTTGTCCGGGTTCGTCCGGTGGCCGTTTTTGTTACTCGGTATCCTTTAACTCCAAAGCTGGCCCCAATTCCAGACTTGCTGAAATTGATGCGAAATGGGCCAAAATTGACGCTTTTCCGAAAACGCACCCCCATAACGCGCCTCCTTGTGTGATGGTCTGTTAATATTAAGGCCGCAGCGATCGGCCTTTGGGATATGATTGGAGGTACTTATGAGCAGCCAGCCCACCCGCATCGTGTCCGAATCGGACACTACTTACGCATTGGACCTGTTTGCATCTCTGTCCCCCGCAGATCAAGCGGAGATCATGGCTCTTGCCGTCTCCGCTTTAGCATCTCCGCAATGATCTCATTCTGAGCCTGCGGAGATAGCTGGTCAAAAATCCGGGCAAATTCCTGCGTCAGTCCGGCTCCTTCGGGAGCCGGGCTTTTTTCTTTTTTCCCGGTCAAAATGTACTCCGTTGTGGTGTCCAGCGCTGCCGCAATCTGCGGCAAATATTTGTTGTAGGACTTAGACGTCCGTTTTTTCCATTGGCTGACTTTGGACGGAGCAACTCCAATTTCGGCGGCAAAGTCCTTTTGCTCCCGGTATTTTTCATCCACCAGGGCAAAAAGGCGGTCTATGGCGTCCATTGGAATCACCCCCTATAAAGTGCATAATTACAATTCCGTAAATTGTGCAAAGCTACAAAAATATAAAATTTCCGATATTGCACTTGCAATTTAAGAAATTGTAATTTAAGATATAGCCACAGAGGACATAGCCCCAATGACAATATAACACACCGGGGCAACGCCGTCAAGGCGGGAAAGGAGCAATTATGATCGTTAACAGAGTCAAGGAGCTGCGGACGGCTGCCGGGATGACCCAGAAGGCGCTGGCGGATCAGTTGGGCGTGACCGTGCCCACGGTGAGCAAGTGGGAGCTGGGCCAGCGGACCCCGGAGCTGGAGAGAGTTTTCCGCATGACGCTGATCTTCGGCGTACCCATCGAGGAGATCGTCCAGCGGACGGAAAGCGCGTGAGAAGGGAGGCGCGGACATGGCACGAGAGCGTGAGAGCTTCCGGGATCAGCTGCAATCCTTACAGGCCAAATTCCCGGAGCAGGAGGTCCTGACCAAGGATCAGGCCTGCAAGCTGCTGGGGCTGGACTGGGACGCGCTGGTCCACAATGACGAGTTCCCGGCCAAGAAGGTGGGGAAGCGCTACATCATCCCCATTGTACCATTGGCACGGTGGATGGTTACATGGTAGCGCAGGAAGGAGGAAAAGACAATGGACAAGAAATGCCCGAATCTGTACCAAAGGGCAAGGTTAAGTACCCGAATGAGCCAAGAACGGGCAGCGGAGCTGCTTGGGCTGTCGCCGGAAAGCCTGAAGCAGTATGAGGGCGGCAAGACGGTGCCCAAGGACGAGACGGTGGCCAAGATGGTGGAGGCGTACAGCTGCCCATGGCTGGCATTGGAGCACGCGCAGGCCACGGACACGCTGGGCGTAATGCCGGAGGTGACGCCAAGGCCGCTGCCAATGGCGAGCATCGCCCTGCGGAACCGTCTGCAAGACGCGACGGGCCGATTGGACGCCCTGCTCCGGATCGCGGAGGACGGCGTGATCGACGAGGCTGAGCGGCCGGAGTTCGACTCCATCGTGGTGGAGCTGCGGGAGACCATGGCGGCCATCTACCAGGTGATTTACTCAGGCGCAAAAAAAGAACGCCCCGAGGCTGGCACCTCAGAGCGTTCAGGGGGAAAAGTGTGTGGTATTGGATCAACCACTGGATGTATCAATTATAGCACAAGATCCACGCCGCATGCAAGACCTAATTTTGCCGGGAAGGGGGTATCCCTGTGACCGGGTGGACAATGTTTTTCATGATCGTCGGCGTGGCGACGGTGGCGGCGATCCCGCTGCGGATCGTGGACTGTATCGAAAAGCGAAAGATGAGGGGGCAATATGGCTTATGATCTGACGATGGGCGGCTTGTATGCCGTCATTCCCGCCGGGGTCTTGTACGATGACAGGCTTCGGCCTGCCGCAAAGCTGCTGTACGGAGAGATCGTGCGGCTGGCGCAGAGCAGCGGATACTGCTACGCCACTAACAAGCAGCTGATGGGCGTCTGCAATTTGACGGACAAGTCCGTCTCGGAGTTGGTAAGCCAGCTCCGGGACTGCGGACACATCCGGGTGGAGATGATCCGGCGTTTTGGGGACTCCGGAGACGTGGTCCAGAGGCGGATTTTTCTGGGGCAAATTCTGGCAAAAAATGGACCCCAAATCCATGGTGAGGAGGTCCAGGGAGGTATCCAGAAAAATCCGGATACCTCCCCCGAAAAATCTGGAGAGGGTATCCCGAAAAATCCGGAGGAATATAAAGGTATTAAGAATACAAGTATATATCCCCCTATAATCCCCCAAAAGGGGATGCGTGTAAAAACACGAAAAAGCAAGTCAACCCCGGCATGGATGCCGGATGCTTTTGAGGCCTTCTGGAACCTGTACCGAACCCGGGGCCGAGCTGAGGACCGGGTGGGCGCTGTCCGGGAGTGGGACAGGCTCAAGCCGGACGATGCCCTCATCCAGACCATGACCCAGGCGTTGGAGACCCAGAGCAGGAGCGAGACTTGGCGGCGGGGCATCGGCATCCCTTACGCCTGCCGGTGGCTCAAAAACGAGCGCTGGAAGGACACGGCACTGGAGCGGTCCGAATCGGACCAGGAGGCGGAGCCGCCCCGGCGGCGCTACGTGGGCAAGCGGATCATCGACGGCCAGGAGGTGGACGTGTATGAGTAATTTTGCCAGCGTGGAGGCGGAGCAGGCGGTCCTTGGCTCCATGTTGATTGACAGCGGATGCGTCCGCCGGGTGGCGGCTATCCTGCGGGAGTCGGATTTCTCCGTGGCCCTCAACCAGGACCTGTACCGGGTGATCGTGACCATGGACCGGGACGGTCAGCCCATCGACGGCCTGACGGTCTGCGCGGAGGCGCTGCGGCAGAGCCTGGCGGAGGAGAAGACGCTGCGGAAGTATCTGGCCCAGCTAATGGAGATCACACCCACGGCGGCCAATGTGGAGATGTACGCCGACATCGTGGCCCGGACGGCCCGGCGGCGTGAGCTTAAAACGGCCCTGGAGGACGGCCTGGCGGCCCTGGCGGACCAGGCACCGGAGGACGAGGTACTTACTCAGCTGGACACGGCTATGACGGCCAGCAGCCAGCGCCTGGAGAGTGAGCTGCTGGCTCCCAAGGAGCAGGTAGACGGATTCCTGGATTACCGGGCCAAGATCGACGAGGGCAATATCCCATACGTCCGGACAGGCATCAAGGCACTGGACAAGCTGCTGGGCGGCGGCATGGTGCAGGATGGATTGTACATCCTGGCAGGCCGCCCCGGTATGGGCAAGAGCGCCCTGGGCGTCAGCATTGCGGAGCATGTGGCCCAGGCGGTGGGCAAGGTGGATTATTTCTCCCTGGAGATGTCCAGGGAGCAGATCATGGCAAGGCGGCTGTCCAGCCTGAGCAAGGTGGACAGCAAGCTGATCCTGATGGACACCCTGACGGCAGATGAGTACAAGCGGATGATCGAGGCCACTCGCAAGGCGGCAGCCACGCCGTTTTACTGCACCAACGGCCGCGCCCAGAGCGTCCAGCGGATCACGTCCGTTGCTCGGGCGGGCCGGGACGTCAAGCTGGTGGTGGTTGACCATTTCGGTCTGATCCTCCGCCCCGGCAAGCGGCAGGATGCGGACGAGTCAAGAGAGATCGCCCACGCCCTCAAGCGGCTGGCCCAGTCCCTTAACCAGCCGGTGCTGTGCCTGGCACAGCTTAACCGGCAGAATGAGCAGAGATTGGACAAGCGGCCCACACTGGCGGACCTGCGGGCCACGGGCGCCATGGAGGAGGACGCCGACGGGGTGATCTTTGTCCACCGACCGGACTATTACCAGGCGGACTACAAGCGGGAGCGAGGCGCACCGGAGCGGACGGAGGTCATCCTGGCCAAAAACCGCCACGGTCCCACCGGACGCCTGGATTTATCTTTCTGGCCGGAGACCAACACCTTCAACCCGGCATATGTGGAGTGAAACATGAAAATCGGAGATATTTTGCATTTGGAACCGACGCTGGAGGCGACCAGCGGGCTGGGCACTGTAGGGCCGATCCCGGCGCGGGTGATCTACATCCACCCGGCGGGGCGGTATTACACGGTGGAGTTCCGCAGTCCCATCACCGGCTACAACTGGCGGGAGGCCTTCTGGACGAAACTGGAACCGCAGCCGAAGAACTGGCGGGGCCAGCCGCTTTTCAAGGCCGTAGGCGCTGCGGTCTGAGGATCAAACCAAGGGGGAAAGGTTAACATGAAAACAATCGCGGTATTGAATTTTAAGGGTGGGGTCGGCAAGACCGTCACCACCGCCACGCTGGCGTATCTGCTGGCGAAGCAGGGAAAGCGGATCCTGCTGATTGACGGGGACAGTCAGGGCAACCTGAGTATGTCCTTCGGGATTGACGCGGAGGAGGGCGCGGACACGCTGGCCCTCCTGACCGAGGGCGCCGGATACTATCCGGAGTTTGTGACGCCCACCGTCTATGACGGCATCGACCTGATTCCGTCCGACATCAACCTGCTGGCGGCTGACCGGCACATGGCTCAGAGCGGCGTAGGGCGGATGCAGCGGGCCATTGCGGATCTGCGGGACGCCATCGAGGAGGACGCGGATCAGGACAACGCCTATGACCTCATCCTGATCGACTGCCCTCCGGCACTATCGGCAGCCTGCACGGCGGCGCTGGCCGCTGCGGATGAGGTGATTATCCCTATCCGGCTGGACTACTACTCCACCGGCGGCATGGCCAATCTGGCGGAGCAGCTCCAGCATATGCGGGCCATCAACCCCCGGTTGTCGGTGCTGGGCGTACTGGTGACGCAGTTCACCCACATGGCGGACGAGAAGGAGGCCCTTGCGGCCATCCGGGGCGGGGCGCTTCCGGTGTTTGAGACGGTGATCCGGTTCTCCAAGGCCGTGCCCAGCGCGACCTTCCAGAAGGTTCCACTGCCGGTGGCCCGTCCCTACTGCGCGGCCAGCAAGGACTACGCCGAACTGGTGAAAGAAATTTCCGGGAGGTGCTGAGGATGGAAAAGCGAAAATTTAACGTGATGGACGTGCTGGGTGAGCAGCTGGCCGGTGTGGCGGAGCTGAACACCACCGGCCCGGAGCAGATTGAGTACATCGACATCGGCCTTCTGGACGGCGACGAACGGAATTTCTACCAGCTGACGGACATTGACGAGCTGGCGGACAACATTCAGATGTGCGGCTTGCAGCAACCTATCCGGGTGCGGGCCGGTGAGGGCGGACGGTTCACCATCGTCAGCGGCCACCGGCGCCGGGCTGCCTTGGCTCAGCTTGTGGAAAAGGGGCTGGATCAGTTCCGCCGGGTGCCTTGCATCCGGGAGACGGACGATGTCTCCCCGGCGCTTCAGGAGCTTCGGTTGATCTTTGCCAACAGTTCCACCCGCAAGCTCACCAGCGCGGAGATCGGCGAACAGGCGGAGCGTGTGGAGGCGCTGTTGTATCAGCTGAAGGAGGACGGTTTTGAGTTCCCGGAGGGCCGGATGCGGGACGTGGTGGCAGCGGCCTGCAACACCCACGGCTCCAAGCTGGCCCGGATCAAGGTGATCCGGGAGCGGCTATTGAGCAACTTCCGCACGGAGTGGGAGCGTGGGTCCATTTCGGAGCAGGCCGCTTATGCGCTGGCTCAGTTTCCGGCGGATATGCAGGAGCGGATTTCCGGAGCATTTATTCGGCTGCCCAACGGCCCCAAGTTGGAGCGGCTGCTGAAACTCTACAAGGAGGACGGTTACCGCTGGGATCCCTGCCTGACCTGTCCGGACGGAAATGCGTGCAGGCGGGGAGACGTTTTCCTCCGGCATGATGCGGATGCCCTCGCTTATGAGACCTGCGGCGGTAAGACGTGCTGTCTGGATTGCCCCAATGCTACGGCTGAGTGTTACGCCTGCGACAATGCTTGCTCCAAGGCAAAGGCCAAGCGCAAAGAGAAACTGGACGCCAAGAAGGCGGACGCGGAGAAGGCTACTAAAAAACATCAGCGGAAACTTGAGCGGGAGATCCAGGCCAGCGCTGCCAGACTGGAAAGAGCAGCGGATGCCGCCGGATTGCCGGACAAGACCACTGTCATTTGGCCCAGATACGGAGGTTGCTACACGGCGGGCCACCTCCGGGCGTTGGCGGCCGGAAATTTTGACGGTAATCGCATGTATGTCAACGAGTTTGAGCCAGATAACATCGGAGACGTGGCCAAGGCGGCCAAGGCGCTGCACTGCTCCGCCGACTACATCGTGGGCCTGACGGACGATCTCACACCGCAGACGCTGCCGGAGGGCCGGCTGATGATCGCCGGATGGATGCCCGGCAGCACCAACCCGGCGGAGCCGGGCGAGTTCGCGGCCTATGTGGATCTGGGTAACAAGAAACTGCTGAAACGGTTTTTTGACTGGGATGGCCAACACTGGATGATGCCGGGCGGCATCGAGGCACAGGCCCCCGTGGCCTGGTGGATGCGGCTGCCGCCTGTCCCAGCGGCAGAGAAAGGAACGGGCAAATGAAAAAATTTCTTTTTGAGTGCGACCTTGAGAACGGCCCTGAACGTTTCAACGTGGTCGGTTTAGATCTGGATGAGGTCTTGGCTCTGATGCTTCGCCAGATCAATCTGGTTTACTCCAGCCTTTTGCAGAATCGCCCGGATCTCGCAAAGGCTGTGCGGATGGAGCTGATTACTCACATGATTGATCCTAAATCCCCTGTATGGACGGAGTGTGATCGAAAAGCGAAGAATGATCTGTTTGTGCTGATCGACAAGTCGAAGAAAGGCGGTGGCTCATGATCCGATACACAGGGCGCGGGAAGCGCCGCAGCCGGGTCCTCCCGGTGCTGACTCTGGCGGCCGCCGTGGCTGCCGTGATCCTGCTGACGGTGGTGGCCAAGGGCGTGGTCCTATGACCGCGCCTCCGTGCCTAAACTGCCCGGATCGCCGGATCGGATGTCACGATCCGGCGGTCTGCCCCCGGTGGGCGGCCTATGATGAGATCCATAGGGCAGAGCTGGCGGCCATGCCGTCCCGTAAGGAGTGGGTGGACATGGTGGAATATATCCATGATCGGCGGCGACGCTACATGCCGGGCCGCTGGAAAAAAGGAGACAAATCATGCTGAATCATATCGTACTCATGGGCCGTCTGACCCGTGACCCGGAGCTGCGGCATACCGGAAACGGAACCGCCGTGGCGTCCTTTTCTCTGGCGGTTGACCGGGACTACAAGGGCCAGTCCGGCGAGAAGGAGACGGATTTCGTGGACATCGTGGCGTGGCGCTCCACGGCGGACTTCGTGAGCAAGTTTTTCACCAAGGGCCGCATGGCCGTGGTAGAGGGCCGGTTGCAGCTCCGGGACTGGAAGGACAAGGACGGCAACAACCGGCGCTCCGCCGAGGTGGTGGCGGAGCATGTGTATTTCGGGGACAGCAAGCGGTCCGAATCGGACACAGCGTCCGCACCGCCTGCGTCAGGGGACTTCCGGGAGATTCCGGAGGAAGAGAAAGGAGAACTGCCGTTTTGAAAGATCAAGAACTCGTAAATAAGCTGCGGACACATTTGGAGGCAACGCGGAAAATAGGACTTTACCCGGGCAAATCCGGGATATGGGCAGTGATTGAGCAGGCATCCGACCGGATCGCCAACCAGAGCACCCACATCGCGGCGCTCCAACAGGAGATTGAAAAGCTGCGGGGGCAGAACAAGCAACTGCGGGAAGCGGCTGCGCTGGTGACTAAGGAGAGTGCGGAGCTGCTTGAACGGCAGTGGATCCCGGTGGAGGAGCGGCTGCCGGAGGTGTGGCGCAATGACGAGACTGCGGAGCTTGTGAACTACATGATTTACAGCCCTGATTTTGGCGTGGACATCGGCAATTATCACGCAAAAGCAAAAAAGTGGCTATGCATGGCTCTACCCTGCACCGTCACCCACTGGGCGCCACTGCCGGAACCGCCGGAGGTGAAATGATGGATGCTGTAAAGTTTTTGAAAACGTTGCGCAGAATGTGCAACGCTAAGTGCCGTAAATGTGAGTTTGGGGAAGTCTATCGCGTTAATGGAGGTTGCAGTACCTGGCAAAAAACCACCCGGAGGAGGCCGTTGCCATTGTCGAAAAGTGGGCTGCCGAGCACCCCATCAAAACCCGCCAAAGCGAGTTCTTGAAACTGTTTCCGAACGCACAAACTGATTCGGGATGCCTTAATGCTTGCCCAATGGATGTATTCGGCAATACGGGCATCGACTGCAACAAGCGAACTTGCTTTGAGTGCAAAAAGGCGTTCTGGCTTGCGGAGGTGGAGGAATGAAACTATTGATCGGCGGAAGCCCCTGCACACATTGGAGCATCGCGCAGACAAAGAACCGTGAAACCGAAGCCAGCGGCATCGGCTGGGAGTTGTTTTTGAATTACCGCATCGCGCGGGACAAGTACCAGCCGGACTATTTCCTGTATGAGAACAACAAGTCCATGTCGCCCGCCATCCGGGCGCAAATCACGGAGGAGCTGGGCGTGGAGCCGGTGCTGATCAACTCTGCGCTGGTGTCGGCGCAGAACCGCCAGCGGCTCTACTGGGTGGGAAAGCGTAACCCGGACGGCACATACAACCAAGTCTGTGTGGAACAGCCGGAGGACAGGGGTATTCTGCTGCGGGATATTCTGGAAACGGGTATAGCATGGCAAGAAAAAAGTTACTGCATTGCGGCTACGGAATACAAGGGAAGCAATCCGCAGCAGACGCTTTCAAAGCATCGTCGCACGATGGTAGCGGAGCCGATCATCGTAAATGGAATGAAAAGCGGAAAAGCACGAACCGTTGATGCGCACATGGGAAATCTCGAAAACAACCTTGTGCCAAGGATAAACAATCCGAACCAGGCAAAGCAACAATACGACTGCATAGCCGTGCCTGTATCGGAACCTATCCGCATCGGCACTATCGAGAATGACGCAAAGAACCAGACTTTTGACAGCCAGCAATACCGTGTTTACAGCCCGGACGGCAAGGCCGTGACCCTCTGCGGAAATGGCGGAGGATTGGGAGCCAAGACGGGCCTTTATGCAACGCCGGTTGACACAGATGCAGATGGGATTTTGCATTTGGGCAGTCTATACGGCCAACACTCCCGGTGGGGCGTGTTTGCTAAGGATGGGAAATGCCCGACCATCACGGCAAGCATGGGCATGGGCGGCGGCCATGTGCCTATGGTCCCGGAGCGGACAGACGAGGAGGGGCATTGCCAAAAGAACCCGACGACGGCGAAGCAAATTTATGAGGTGCGAGACGGGAAAATCTCCATCGGAAACACATGGTATCCGATCAAGCTGCGAGACGGCTTTTACATCATTCGCAAACTGACCGTGACGGAATGTAAACGCCTCCAGACCGTGCCGGACACATACGCCTTTCCCGTCAGCGACACTCAAGAGTATAAAATGCTGGGCAACGGCTGGACGGTGGACGTAATCGCCCACATTATGAGCCATTTTGACGGGCTGACGGAGGAACCGGTGGAAGTGCTTTCCATGTACGACGGCATGAGCTGCGGCCATATCGCGTTGGACAAGCTGGGCGCGGAGATCTCCGCCTACTATGCAACCGAGGTCGACAAGTACGCCATCCAAACCACACAGCACAATTACCCGGACACCGTACAACTGGGCGACGCGTTTCAGGTGCGGGACAATGGTTGGAGATTGGGGGAGGAACTATGAGAGATACAAACCTCGTAAATTCTCTGCGTGAGCACGCGGAATGGGCGCGGACAAATGAGTGGGAAACGCTCATTACCCTGTGCGATGATCTGGCGGGAGCCGCTGACTTGATCGAAGCGCGGGCGAAAGAGATTGACGCACTGCGGAACGAACTGTGCCTGAAATGCGGGAACTACACGCTGGCTCATGAGGGGGCCTGTAACGGATGCCGATGGAAGAGGTGAGCTGATGGAACGATTAACTAAGCGTTTGCCCGGTGGAGCGGCTAATTATAATTACCCTAAAAGCTGTTACATTGGGGATAGGTCTGGCGCAGATAGAATATCCAAAAGTGCTTTTAGGCAGAGATGTGTTGAACGGTTGGCCGAGTATGAGGACACGGGGTTGGAACCTGCAATGTGCGCCAATTACAAGACGTTTGAGAATGAGGCCATCAGTAAGGGCGTGACATTTAAGCGCATTGTCGCGCTGATGGAGGCTGACAGAGCCGGTCGGCTGGTGGTGCTGCCGTGCAAGGTGGGCGATACGGTGTGGGCTATTCTTGGCGGCAAAAAGTATGCCTGCAAATGTATCGTTGAGTATGTAAATATTGGCGGTCGCGGTCTTGGCACAACCATCGTGCTTTGCGAGGCGGAGGGCTTGAGAGAACAGTACGGCGTGACTGTCGCTGCGTTTGGCAAAACCGTATTCCTCACCCGTGAGGAAGCGAAGCGCGCATTGGAGGCGATGAAGGATGGCAATTAGCAAATCAAAGCGTGAAGCGGTCTACCGAAAGTATAATGGCCACTGTGCGTATTGTGGGCGTGAAATCGCTTACAAGGATATGCAGGTAGACCATTTTCACCCATTGAGGGCGTGGGGTATTGAGGACGCTGGAACAGATGACCTTGACAACCTCATGCCAGCCTGCCGAATGTGCAATCACTACAAGCGTGCAAATTCGCTTGAAACTTTTAGACGCTACATCGCAGAAATTCCGCGAAAGCTGCGCGAGAACTATATCTACAAGATTGGCGTGGTTTATGGCAATGTCATCGAGGCCGAAAAACCGATTGAGTTTTACTTTGAGGTGCAGGAAAGGAAGGAGGGCTGACGATGGGCAAATACGTTAACAACACCAGCCGTTTATGCGTGGCTCCCATGCCGGAAGCGGACGTTTTTGCAAAGGAACACTTTGCTGATGGCTTTCCACGCGCCAAAGACACGGCAGACGCCTTTAAGCGCTTGCAGGATGACCTGTACGCACAGGGCCTAATTACCATAGAAGGGCTTAAACGACTGAACGAGTTGATTGATGAGTGTGCGCATGGGAATGAAGGAGGAAATGACAATGGCTGAACCTAAAAAGCCTTTTTACCGCGACAAGAAATGGAAACTTGGCGGAAGTTTCGGCTGGTGGCATATACCGTACTGCCCGCATTGCAAGCGGCAGTTGGGGCTGATGGTCGAAGAGCAGAAGGCTGAAAAATGCCCGATGTGCGGCAAACCGTTAGAATGGGATGGTGCTGACCATGGCTGAATATAAAATCTGCTTTAGCGTGGCTGGGGCGTTTGGCGCTCAAATCAGCTTTGAGGCGAAACCCGGCGTGTCCTATGAGGACGCTGCGGCGGCCCTTGACAAAGACAAACTGGCGAAGCTGCTGTGCCTCGACACCTTGGGCTACTCCGCAAAGGACATCGAGATTATCACGCCGGAACAGTACGAAACGGAATTTGGAGGTGCTGACCATGAGGCTGATTGATGTTGATGATTTGGGCGTGGGCCGGTGCAGCAAAGATATTCTCCCTGCGGCGTATTGTGCTGGTTGGAACGGCTTACTTGGCTTGATCGAAAAAGCCCCCACCGTGGATGCCGTGATCGTGACGCGGTGCAAGGACTGTAAGCACTTGTGCGTGTGGAATCGAAAAGATATATACGCATTTTGCCCCAAAACAAACATCGTGTTTTTGCCATTTGATAAGGACACAAGGACATTCTTTTGCAGCCTTGGCGAGAGAAAGGATGGCGGGGATGGCCGTGACGCTTAGAGAAAAACTGATACACTACACGCATGATCTCGACTGCGGTGTTGACCTAAAGCAAGAAGCTATTGCAACCATCGAACATATCGCACAATACATGGATGAAGATGAACTATTGCATCATAGTCGGCCTCTTGCTATCGCCTATCTTGCTCTAACGGAAGATGCTGCCGTGCCGGTGACGCGGTGCAAGAATTGTCGGTCATACAACAAGCCGAAAACGGGATGGTGTGAAGTCCATCTCGACCGTGAACATCCGGACGATTTTTGCAGCTATGGCAAGAGAAAGGATGACGGGGATGGCTAAACAATCCGCTTATTTGCAGAGGCGGAACGCGGAGCTGGACGCCACCTTCAACGCGGGTGCGGCGATGGCGATGCAGTTTGCCATGGACACGCTCCAGATGGCCCTCCACCAGACGGAGGGCTGGGGCTACGATCGGATCATGCGGATTACCCATAACTGGGTTGCCGTTCAGCGGGAGTACAAACCGGCGCTGGACTGTCGGAACCCGGAGGCGGACGTCCGACAGGAGCATATGGATCGGGTGCTGGCGGAGATCATCAGCGGGAAGGCAGAGCTGATCCGGTTCCCGGATCGGTATCCAAACGCGAAAAAGATCAAATACGGGAGGTAAGGCATGGCTGATCCGTTTGTGTGCGTCAGGCAGCGGGCGGGGCCGTTGGTCAAGGCGCTGGTGACGGACAACTACGGATATCTCCGTCGCTACGGGCCAGGGGCGGTGCGGGGCAGGTGCGGGCCGGCCCTCAGCCGCACCACCGTTGACAAGTTGGAGCTGCGGCTTGCGCTCTTTGGCTATGACGGTATTTTCTACACGCTGACTTTTGACGATGACCATCTACCGCCGGATCGGGCCGGGGTGGATCGGATCTGGGACGCATTCGCGAAGCGTCTCAGGCGGTGGAAGCGCGGGCCGGTGGATTACTACGTTTACCGGGTGGAGGGCCTCCACGGCGACCACCGGCTCCACATCCACGTGTTTCTGCGGGATCAGGACTTTCCTCCGGCCGTGGTACAGTACCTCTGGCGGACGTGGGGCAGCGCCTACGATGTGCGCTGGGACCGTGCGCGGGTGCTGTCAGAGGGCGGCTACCGTGGGCTGGCGATCTATTTTACCAAGG
>ERZ1034897.218-NODE-218-length-32250-cov-11.895108_pt1 | contig 32250 bp, 27 predicted proteins | sample MGYA00520629_ERZ1034897 | MGnify/ENA primary metagenome ERZ1034897 (study PRJEB33766, sample SAMN09781789) | gut metagenome | biome: gut microbiome | host: Homo sapiens | place: Madagascar | study: EMG produced TPA metagenomics assembly of the PRJNA485056 data...
TCCATCTTCCGGGCAAAGCAAAAGCGCCGCAGCGATGTGGCGCTTTTCTATTGCCGCAAAGCAGCAAATAGAGGGCTTCCCCACCACCGTAAAGCCATATCAAATAAAAACGTCCAAAATCGCCCCGAAAGCGAACAGTTCGGAAGATGTTGGGCGTTTTTCTATGCACTACTTGCGGACAATTTGAGAGAGCATAAGCCCATCTCTTTACGCCCGTTCGCCACTTGTCTTGCGCCCATCCGGACAATATGTTATAATGTATAATATTTCATGGAATTGTTGGGGGATTGCTATGTTTGCTTTACAAGTGGTCTGGTTCTACTTACTTATGCTCATCGTCCCGCTAGGCATTGGCGGGTTGTTTTTTCCTGAGCGGAGCGTAATTTCTCCTGTGTCATATCTGGCAGGACTTGCCACTGCTTGGGGCACATATGAGATCATCGGTTTACCCTGTGCTCTGTTGTTTAAAACATCACTTACCACCCTTACCGTGTTGTGGAGTGCAGTAATGATCCTGTTGACCATTGCTGGTGTATTGGTGCGGTATACCCACGGTCGAATGGCACTATTCCCTGCAAAGGGCTTGAAACTATCCCGGACAGCTCGGATCCTATTGGCGCTGGTTATTGTAATGGTTGTGTTACAGACAGCCCGCACCGTGACTGGATATTTTCTCGCCTTCGATGACTCAGATTACTTAGCTCAATCAACAACCGCCCTCTATACCAACACCATCAACCAGTATGAGCCGCAGACTGGCCGCCAAGTTGATATTTTGGATCAAATCGAACCACATCATAAAATCGCTCTCTGGGGCATCATATGGGCCACAATGACCCAGCTTACAGGCATCCACCCATCCATTCTCTGCCGGACGCTCCTACCTGTTATTGTTATACCTACTGCCTATATCATCATGTACCTGATTTTGAAGGACATGTTTGGTGGCGAAGAAGAAAAGCCCCTGGCTGGTCTACTATTTCTACAGATTGCTTATGAACTGGGTAGCTGTGGAGGCGGCGTCCGACAATGGTGGCTGCTTATGTACAGCTGGTACGGTAAAACTGTGACCGCTGTGCTCATTTGCCCGTTTATTCTGTACCTGTTCCTTATTCTCGAAAACGAAACCAACAAAAAGCATCTGCTGCAGCTCTGGGTTCTGCTAGCCCTGACAGCTTGGGCCGGCTGTATGGTAGCAGCTTCGTCCTTCCTTATGGTTCCCTTCCTCTTAGGCGTACTTGGCCTGTGTCATTTTGTCCGAAAGCGGAATTTGCTTTTCTGCATCAAGTTAGGCATTTGCACCATTCCCTGCCTGGCTCTTTACTACGTCACTCGCTAACTGGTGGAGGCAGGAAAAATGAATCGTTTACATGAATTGTTTTTAATTGCACTTGATGTATTTGATCTTGCTACATCAAGGGGCTTCTATTTTCTTCCCTTTCTGTTTGCTATTGCTTATCTCATTTTATCAGATAACGAAAAGCATAAACGAACCATCACATTGCTTTTGGCTCCGACTGCATTGGGAATGCTTATCCTGCTTTCCCCATTCGTAGGTAGCTACGCCGAGGGACGCGTTTATATACAGATATGCCGCTTTTACTGGACATTACCGTTCGACCTAATCGTTGCATACTGCATTGCAGACAGTCTGTGGAAGGCCAAACGTCCAGCAGCCAAAGCAGCGCTTATAGCGGTATTAGCTTTGGGCGTGATGTCCTCCACTCGTCAGTATAACACCGCCTACCCTAAGGTAGACATCGGCTGGCCTTGGGAAGTAGCTGCGAATCTGTATAAGGTACCCGCATCTGTTGAGAAAACCTGTGATATCATTCTAGCAGAGCAAAACGGCGAAGCCTGTCGTGCTGCTTTCCCTCATGATCTGGCCATGTATGTCCGGCAGTATGATGCAACAATCATGATTCCGTATGGGTTTTATGACGAATGGAGAAATTCTGAATCCCCTTGTTTTGGGCCTATAAACGCTGATCAGATTAACTTGGATGAGGTCGAACAGGTTGCTCTAGAGGACGGGCTTGATTATTTTGTACTGGACCAGAGCAAAATAGTCAGTGGTTCTTTGGAGAACTACACAGAGATCGATTCTGTTCCGGATGGAGAAATATCCTACGGTGTATACGAAAGAATCAACCATGTAGCATAGATTCCGCAGATGATGTATTTTCCCCCTTGCCGGCGTTATGTTGTTATTAAGGCGTCAGTCGGATTTGCCGTCTGCCGTCTCATATTAAAAACTGTTCTGTTTTATAGCTGTTTGGACTTTACACAAAATTTGGGAAAGCCCCCCTTTTCTACCATATTGCTCTTAGAACAGGATTTGAACTGTCGCATCCTGAATCAAATCAATAAACTGATCTTTCGTTATAACTTCTTTACGGCAGATAATCGACTTATCCGCTTGCTGCCGTGTATAAGTCAATTTTCTATCATCGCGGCGAAGCTGCCGCACCGCATCCAAAGTCAAGGCTCCTTCACGATACATCTGGCACAAAATAAAGTCATTTGACTTAAAGGCCATCCCGGTGCAAAAGCCAGTACAATGCGTACAAAAGTCTGGGAAAGAAAACAAGCAAAAAAGATTGAGGCGAAACGACGTGGCAGACACCAAAAAGGATAAGCTGCAAATCCGCAACAGTACGGTAGATTTCCTCGTATTTACAAAGGATGCCCGTGAGGATGGCATTGAGGTACGGGTACAGGATCATGATGTTTGGCTGACACAAAAGGCCATTGCGCAGCTTTTTGATGTGGATCGGAGCGTTGTGACAAAGCACTTGAAAAATGTATATGAAAGCGGTGAATTGACCGAAAATACAACTTGTGCAAATTTTGCACAAGTTGCGGACAACGGAAAAACATATCACTATAAGTTTTACTCTCTGACCGCCATCATTGCCGTAGGCTATTGGATTAACTCCAGCAGAGCCACGCAGTTCCGTCAGTGGGCACCCCAGGTGCTGGACACCTTTACCAAGCAGTACCGCATCATTCAAGATCAACTGTATCAGAGCGACTTTGATAGGCTGATAGCTAACACTGAACAGGATAACTAAAACACAAGAATGCCCGTTATTGGCTATGCAGTCGATAACGGGCATCCACTATTCATATAAACGTTCGGATTTGACATTCTCCCCACGGCTAAAGCGGGGGGATTCCTGCATCAACCACCACAGCGAAGCAGCCGAAGCTGCTGCGTCTTACACGATGTCAGACAGGCATTCGCAACAGTGTGGTAGATTTCCTCGTATTAACAAAAGATGCCCGTGAGGATGGCAATGAGGTACGGGTACAGAATCATGATGGTTCTTTTCCGGATGGCAACTCTATTCGTCGTGCGAAGGTTGCTGTGTGCGCAAATCAAAAAAGAACATTTTAATCGTTGCGGCAATCATCAGAATTATGAAAATAGAAAGAACTGCTCCAATAGCAACTACCATATAACGTACGCCATCATTGCCTTTGCTGCCAGCAGCATATGCCATAAGGAGATACGCAAGAATACCAATTGCAATACCCCACATTGCTTTCAGAATAGAAGGTGCCTCATCGCCAATTTTACTGTTCTTCGTGCAAAGCGCGGAGATAGCAGAAACGCTGTTGTCGGCACTGGTGGAGAAAGAAATCAGCATAATAAAGAGCGTGATGGGGATAAGTATTTGCGACAGCGGAAGTTGTTTCATGAAGGCCCAAATTCCGGCGTAAGTACCATTATCGGCCATAACAGATGCGATATCCAGAATACCATTAACCTGCCAGTTCACGGCACAACCGCCGAAAACGCTAAACCAGATAATTGCAAACACGCTAGGCATGATCCAGTTGACGATCATAACCTCGCGAATGGTGTGGCCATATGTAAGCTGAGCAAGAAATACACCGGTCACCGGCGCAAATGCCATCCAGAACGTCCAGTTATAAATCGTCCACCACTGAAGCAATGCGCTGCCACCCATTGTACCGGTGTCAAAACTCCAAAGCGGAAGATTCTGCAGCCAGTATCCGATTGCGGAAGTGGAGGTGTTAAGGATATATGCTGCAGAACCGCCAAGAACAATTACGATGGCCATGAGAAGCATATAGAATCGGAAGTTCAGATTGGCGAAGAACTTAATGCCTTTATCAACACCACTTAACGAAGAAAGAAGATAAATCACCGTCGTAACAGCCATGACGATCAGCATCAGCAAATGACTGGGTTGGATATTATAGACAAACTTGAAACAGGCGCTGGACAAACCGATGAAAGTGCCTAAGGTACCAACCAGAGCAAGTGCTAATGCGAGGATGTTGACACAGTCTATCAGAGACGAGAACCACTTCTTTTTTACTTTTTCGCCGAAAAGCGGCACAAGCAAGCTGGAAAGAGAAACAGGCTGCTTTTTATTAAAGCACAAATAAGCGATTGCAGTACCGCAAATACCGTAAAATGCATACGGGAAGAACGACCATTCATGGAAAGAACGTCCCATTGCAAACAGCACTGCTTCAGGAGACCCTGGCTGAATACCATATCCATCCAGTTCACCCCATATACTCTGCAAAAACGTAATCGGCTGAGAGATGCTGGAAGATACAATACTGGCACCTATGCCGCCTGTCAAGGACATAGCGAACCATGACCAAAAGCTGTATTTAGACTTTGCCTTTTCGCCGCCAATGCGGATATTGCCTACTTTTGTAAAGGTCAAAAGAACACAAACTATGACGATGGCAAGAACGATCAACTGATACAACCAACTCAGATTATTATATGCGAGTTCGAATGCACCTCTGAAGAAAGAGATCAAGAGCTGATTGTTTACCAGACCAACAATACCCGCCAACAAAACACAGGAAAAAGCTGGAATGAATACGCTTTTTCGTATTGACTTGTTTTTCACCGTAGTTCCTCCCACCACAGCTCAATGTGTATTTGCGTAGAAGTCGTGCACATGCTGCAAGATTACACTGTTGTTCCGTTTACCATCGTCCTTTGCGCGAAGCTCATGGATGGCCGAGCAAATCTTCTGCTCTGCATCTTTTTCTTTGGCAGAAAACTCAGGTGTTTGCATCCAGGTGATTTGGCCGTTAACACAGGTCATTGCTACACTGCTGCGAGTGCCACGCTGAACGACCAGTGCCAACGGATCAATTCCCGGATCGGCATAGGGAGCAATTACGCTCTGCATATCCAGCATTGTGAAATCAGCCTTGCTTCCTGCCTTAATAGTACCAAATGTCAACGGGCTTGCAGAAATTTTTGCTCCGCGGGAAGTTGCCATCTTCAGAACATCGTGATAATCTACTTCGCCGTCAACACCATTGCAATGGTTATTCAACCACGCAACTCTCATTTCACGTAAATAGTCCTGATCATCGTCAAAAGCGCATCCATCAAGGCCAATACCGCAGTCGATATGCAGCTCATTAGCACGTTTCATGTTAAAGATTCCGCTGCGGAGGCGTAGGTTGGAGGATGGATTGGTAATCAAATGTGCGCCAGTGTCGGCGATAATTTGGAGATCTTCATCATCCAGCCATACAGCATGTGCAAAAGAGACCCATGGGCCAAGAAACCCGATATCTTTATAATGTTTAATAAAGCTCTTGCCCCAGGTCCTTTGAGCATATTCTGCTTGGTACTGGGTTTCAAGCAAATGCAGATGAATGTACATTCCATGACTCAGCGCATACTCCTTCATCTGGAGAAGGGCCTCATCACTGCACCACTGTCCGCCATTGGGATGAAGCTGGACTTCAGTCCACCCCTCCTTAATGTCCTCTGCCAAATCAGTGCAAATACCTTCCACAAGCGCCAGGTACTCATCCATGCTCATGATCTTATCGTGAATTCCTGCAGCAAAGCTCGTACGCAAAGGTTCTGGCAGGCCAGCGATAAATTCATCACGATTATAATAAATTCGCTTGTTTTGATCCAAGTACAGAGGGCAGAGTATGCTGCGGACACCAGCGGCCTTATATCCTCTCTCAGCATTTACCATTTCTTCACGGATCTTTGCAAAACTATTCGGGTTGTGACTATGCAATACAGTCGACACGCCCGAAGATGCAAGGCGCATGCCATCATAATAACAAGCTTCGTAATGAGGAATTGCCGGCAGCTTATTAAGGTCTTGAAGCCACATTTCCAGCGCACGGTCTGGAGTTCCGAAAGAAATCGGGGACATACCTCGCCCATGATCGTGCGCATCAACGAATGCAGGCATCATCAACCAATTGTCATTCCGCAGAATCTCTGCATCGGGGGCTTCCTGCTTAATGCTTTCAATTCCATCAACACTAACGATGTTTGAGCCATCAACTAAGACTGCTTTACCTTCCAGTACGTTATCGCTAATACCATCCCAGAGATATTTTGGCGCCAAAATCATCTTGCTCATATCAGTTTTCCTTTCAATTAAAAAGACAGACGGCAGAGCAGGCATACACCATTGTATACTCTTCTGCCGTCTGTTAGATATTTTGCTTATTTATCTGCAGAAGGTCTCTTGTAATTCAGATAAAGAGCTGCTTCTGTGCCACCGTCTACGACTATCGCCTGACCTGTGATTGCACGTGCGTCATCACTTGCCAGAAACAACGCTGTTTCTGCAATGTCCTGTGCCTGGATTTCAAAAGGTGCCGGCTGATATGTGTTCAGGAACCGCTGACGTGCTTCACCTTCGAAGCCGTTATTCAGCGGTGTGTTCACAAAGCCAGGGCAAATTGCATTGCAGCGGATGTTATCACGTGCGAAGTCAATTGCAACCGAACGAGTGATGCTTAATGCACCTGCTTTAGCGGCTGAGTAGCCAAGCTTATTCGGCGTGGGACGAATGCCATAGGTTCCAACCAGATTCAAGATGACGCCACCGCCATTTTGAATCATATGCGGAATGCAGTACTTACTGCCAAGGAATACGCTGTCCATGTCAAGTGCAACGACTTTTCTGAAATCAGCATATGTAGTGGTAACAGCAGTTCCCATCGGGCTAATGCCAGCAATTGTGAAGTAGACATCGATCCGGCCAAAAGTGGCTACAATATCATCGAAGAGATTCTTGACAGCTTCCTCGTCGGTGATATCCATAGCGTAAGCTTTTGCCTTACCGCCCGAAGCAATGATTTCGTCAGCCGTCGCTTGTGCCGTTTTGCCATTGATGTCAACGACAGCGATAGCTGCACCTTCTTGTGCGAAACGAATACTTGAAATTTTCCCCATACCGGAGCCGCCGCCCGTGATCGCTACAACTCTGTTTTCAAATCGTTTCATAACTCACCCTCCTGTTTATCTCAAAAGTGATTAACCAAATGCCGGGAAAAGCGTCATTGCAATCAGCACGCCAACAATACCGCGAACGATTGCAGGGATAATACCTACACGAAGAATCGTCTTCTGAGTATAACCACCGGCCTGCATTGCCATAGGAACAACGGGGTTCGGCATCGGGGTGATAAGAGAAGACATAGAAGCTAGAGAGCAAAGGATAACCGGACCGCGAGGATCGCAACCAATGGAGCTGCAGGTGATGATCAGAATAGGAATCAAAACAGTAGTCGTTGCCCTGTTATACAGGAAAGAGGTCATCAAGAACGAAACAATGTAGAAAGCAGCACCGATAATGTAACCGTTATGCACACCAGACAGAATGCTTGCAGCCAGATCGCCAAGAAGCTGTGCTGCACCAGTGTTGCCCAGTGCCTCGCCCATAACAGTAACGCCTGCATAAAGAAGAACCATGCTCATGTTCATGCGAAGCAGTGCAGTTTGCTCATCGAGAACACCAGAGAGGACAACTGCCGTAGCACCTGCCATAGTAACTGCCCAGGAAGGAAGACCAAGCATCAAACCAATAACAGTAGCAACGAAGATACCATAGCCTAGGAACTCACGGACAGGATCCAGTGCTTCATTATTTGTGATGTCTGGACCAGTAATTTCTGCAGTTTCGATTTCCGGCTGATCAGGCATCAGTTTAGGCAAAACAAAAATCGTCAGGAACAAGGTGACAATTGCAGTCGGGAAGAATACCAGAGTCTCGCTCCACATGCTCAGCAGAGGGCCCGTCCAGCCATAAGATTCCAGGTAACCGTTCTGAGTGACGAACCATGCAGCATAAGGGCCAATAGGCTCAAGAACAAACGATGTAGACACGACCGTAACGGCGATAGGATACATCATCTTAGAGGGGCTGCACTTCAACTGTTTGCACATATTGATGACTAGCGGGTACACCATTGCAAACATTGCAGGAAGGCTGGGAACAAACTGACCAAGTAAGAAGATAACGAGAATGTACGAGGCCAGTACCTTGGTAAAGGATCCATTGGTGACGCGATACAGCAGTTTTGTGATGTTGTTGACCATTTGCGTGCGGGACAAACCTGCAGCAACAATAAACATACCCGCCATCGTAAGGACGTTGTTGTTGCCGAAGCCCGCGAATACCGTTGCTTTGTCTACGCATCCGGCTACAAATAGTGCAACGATAACGCCCATGCTGGTGAATGCCATGGGGATTTTACGGTTGAAAAATAGAATGATCATTACCGCAAAAATAATTAGACAAATGACCATACTGTCCATAGAGAGCCTCCTTGTTATTGACTATATTTTCCCCTTTGCACATCATCCGCAATCAGATTAACAAAGGGTACAATCCCACTCATTCTCTATTTCCTTTCCAGTGACTTTGCACCAACAGCGTACCAACTTTTGCCGGCTTAAAAGCTAGACTCTGTGTCACTGGATGCTCGCCAAACTATTGTGATTTCTTTGACGGGCTTCTTGACTATTATTAAATCACAATGTATACTTTTCGTAAAGCGACAAAATGATGAACCTAATTTGCGAAAGTGTCAAAGCGAGGTGTTAATATGGATTCGCAAAAATGGGCATTATTGCTAAAGATAATAGATGCCGGAAGTATATCTGCTGCCGCAACACAGTCAAACTACACAATCTCTGGGATCAGTCGTATTATAGCTGGTCTTGAACAGGAAGTTGGCTTTCCCCTTCTTGTACGTAACAGCCGTGGTGTAGAGCCCACGAAAGAATGCGAACTTCTTATTGGAGACATACGAACCTTCCTTCATGATCATGAACAGCTTACCCAGAAAATTGCAAATATCAATGGTTTGCAAATTGGTACACTAACCATAGGAACTGCATATTCGTCTAGTTATCCCCTCTTAACAGAGCAAATTGTTCGGTTTGTTCAACAATATCCGAACATCAAAATTGAAATGCTCTGGGGTTATAATGAGGAACTTTGTCACGCTGTTGCTGAACGAAAAGTGGATATTTGCGTTGTTAGCAAACCACATTCTGATATGCTATGGTACATGCTGCAGCAGGAAGAAATGGTTGCTGTCGTTTCTGCAAATTCCAAATACGGCCAGCAGGAGCGATTTGATCTTGTTGACTTGATAAACGAGCCATACATCGATATTTATCCAAATAGTGATAGTGATTCTTCAAGAGTATTAAAAGAAAACAAGCTACACGTAAACACCAAGTTTACAACTTCTGATCGGTATGCTGCACATGAAATGGTCGCGGCAGGATTGGGAATCACTGTAATCAATGAAGCTTTAGCAATCAGGCGCGACGATGTGAAAATCCTTCCGCTGAATCCGCCTCAGCATCTAACTATTGGTCTCGCCTGTTTGCCTCACCCCACTGTCTCCACAAAGCGATTTATCGGTTTTATGCAAGACGCCATTCGAGATTCTCGAAATTAGAAAGCAGCGTATGGTTGCAATTTTTCCCTCTTCGTGCGACTATACTCTTGTGAAAAGTAATCGATCGCTTACGACAACTCTGCAAGTGAACGTGCGATCTGCCCCTTTACAGTCGGACGCAAAAATCGGATGATGCTCAACACCCCCAAAGGGGCACAATCCAGTGCGATTCTCTACAGCATTGCAGAAACGGCCAAGGCCAATCATTTGAAGCCGTATGAGTATTTTCGTTTTTTACTGGACGAGATTGCAGAACATCTTTATGGCCGAGAGCATAATCCGAATGACCGCACGTTCTTACATGATCTGCTGCCGTGGTCGGACAAGCTGCCCGACATTTGCAAAAAGAAAATTTGCTGGAGCCGGATTTGGCTCCAGCTTTATTTTTGCTTGACGGTTGTGGTTGAGCGGTTACGAACTTTGCGCTCTCATTCTCGCCGACCCACATACCCAGAACATCTTTGCGGCCGTCCAGATCAAGGCCGATGGCAATGTACACTGCTTTCTTTACGATCTGCCCTTCACTACGGACATGGTAGTGGATCGCATCCAGAAAAACTACGGCATAGATTGATTCCAGAGGCCGCTGCTGCCATTCTTTCGCCACAGGCAGAATCTTATCCGTGATCCGGCTTACCGTAGTGTCAGACACAGACAGTCCGTAGATATCCTGACTGATGCTGGTCTGGTTCTTTTTCAGAAGCTGCGGTTCAAATTCACCCTTCCGGTCATGGGGAACAGAAACCTCGACATCGCCGAAACTGGTCCGCAGATCATTCTTTATCTTCCAGACTTTCCATATATTTTTTTGCATCTTTCATAAAACTCACTGCAATCATCACGATAACCGCACCAATCGGGAACGCAGCCACAATGCTCACCGACTGAAGATTGTTCATGGAGCTTTCTGCAAACAGCAGAGCAATCGGAAGCAGAATCAACAGAATGCACCACATCAGCTGAATCACTTTATTCGGCTGTTCACCATCCTCTAGTGTATGGTAACTGTAACAGGAAGCCGTAAGAGCAATGGAATCAAAAGATGTTGCATAGAATTCAATCATCGTCAGCAGAACAACAACCATAATCACAGGTGCGCAGGGCATTGTTTTGATAATCGAAACGATCATTCCATACAGATCGCCATCTGCCATATACTGTGCAATAAAGTCAGCTTTTCCGGTGACCTGCATTCCCATAGAATAGTTTCCAAGTACGATGAAACTTGTCAGTGTTGAGCCAACGCCAAATACATATCCTCCCAGAATTGTCTGACGCACTGTTCTGCCACGAGAAATGCTGCCGATAAAGAACGGAGCAGCCACGCACCAGACCATCCAGTAAGCCCAATAGTAAATCGTCCAGTTCTGCGGGAAATTCGATGTACGGAGCGGGTCAGTGAACGTAGACAGATCAACAAAGTTCTGAATCATCCGTCCAAGGGAAGAAAAACCAGTTTCAATAATGTACCTTGTTTCTCCGCCAAACAGCAGCACAAAAGCAATCAGACCAAAGAACATATAGATACAAATGTTTGCCAACTTGCTGATACCCTTAAATCCGTGCAGCAAGGAATATGTATATACAGCGCAAGTAATAAGAAGAATAATAATGTTGATTACAGTACGACTAACAGCAACATGGAACAGTTCACTGATAATGGTTGCCATAAGCGGTGTTGCTACACTAAAAGTGGTAGCAGTACCAGCAAGGAGAGCAAACACAGCTAACAGGTCAATAATGCGACCTGCCCAGCCATCGGTATACTTTCCAAGAATCGGACGGCAAGCCTCTGAATACTTCTGACGGTTTCTTTTTCTCACATGGAGCATAAAGCCAAAGGCAACAGCCAGTACCAAATAGAATCCCCACGGAATAAAGCTCCAATGGAACAGCGGATATACACCTGCCCAATCCTGGATGCTACCCATTTCCGCAAGATGCGGATCAGTTGCATACAGCACCCACTCCGAGAACGAATAGAACAAAATATCTGCTGCAAGACCACAGGTAAACATCATGGAGCCCCATGCGAAGAAGGAATACTTTGGTTTTTCATTCGGCTCGCCAAGAACAATATTTCCATACTTCGACCCCGCAATATACAAAGACAAAATAAAAACGCCAAGTCCGATAACCAAGTAGTATGTGCCAAATGTATCGCCAAAGAAAAATCGAATTTGGCTCAATACAGCGTTGGACTGTTCCGGTGCAAAGAAAAACAAAATGCACAGCGCAATTACCATTGCCAGCGGCACCAGTGTTATTATCCAGTCAATTTTTCCACGTTCTTTTTTCGTATTCATTTACTTTCCCTCCACGTATTTTTTGTAGCTGGCATCCAGAGCGATTAGTTCGCTCAGATTATCCACCTCTATAATATCGTCCTTATTCATAGGACGGATACCTAATTGATACTCCTCCGGGTAACAGAACATCGCCACATCATCCCAGTAGATTTGCCGATTCTTCTTTTGTTCAAACTCAATTTCGAGATGGCGTTTCAGCCTTTTCCCATCCTCTGCCGTCCAGCGCGAAATGCTGTATAACTGCCAACCGCTTTTTCCGCCCGTCCGGCTGCAGGCCGTAACAATGCCATTCTCAACAGTCTGAAGCCACTCATCGGTTTCCTCGTCTGTCCAAACGCTGTTATAACCCGAACGTTCAAATTCCGGCGCAAGAATTTCCGGATTGTAAATGATCTGGTCTCCATCAAGAATGATCGCATTTTCGATATAGTCTCTTGCCACATAAAGCGATGCAATGTTATTGCAGGTATCGTAGTAAGGATTTTCAATCAATTTAATGCCCTGATATTCTTTTTTCAGCTCCTCAAACTGCTCTTTCAGGTAGCCAACAACAACATAAATCTCATAGATTCCGTTTTTATGCAGACCGCCGATGACTGTATCAATCATTCGGACTCCGTTCACCTTAACCAAAGGTTTTGGTGTTGTCAGCGTCACCGGATGCATCCGATTTCCCAAACCCGCCGCCATAATGATGGCTCTTTCCACTTTTGGCATTTACTTTTCCTCCCCTTGTTTTTTCAGTTCTTCTTGAACAATTCGGTAGTAATCCTTTGCATAGCGATACTGCCGAAGCGAGTACTCTCCAAATTCCACACCAAGATTGCGCTTATATTCACACCAGTTACTCCACAACAGACCACAGGCTGCAATATAGCAGTAAATTTTGATTCTGGTCGCATCATCACAACCTTCTGTAAAGTAAGCAGAAATCAGGCGATCGACCTGACGTTTATTGTAAAGAGAATAAATACAGAACATCGCCACATCCACATGAGGATCTTGCATTCCTGCATACTCCCAGTCGATCAGACGAATTTCCTCCTTGCCATCTTTCTCAACAAACAGGAAGTTATCCGGTACCGCATCAATGTGGGTCAGGACTTTTTCCTCGGTGTGAGTGTCTATGTAGGGTTTCAGTGACAGAACATTTGCCTTCGTTTTTTCGTAATCATTATATATAGAAGGTGTTCCCTCCCACAGTGTTTCATAGAACTCCATCTGTCCGAAAATATCAAATTCATGATTCACTTTTAGCTTCATTTCATGGAAGTCTCGCAGCCGTTTCATGCACTTTTTGACATCTTCGTAATTCGATGGATCACATACTCTGGCGCCTTCCAAGAATTCTGTAATTTTATAGCCATTTTCCGGATTGATATATGCAATATCATCGCAAATATTCTTTCCATCAATCGTTTGGTAAACTGCAGCTTCTTGCCGGCGGTTAATCAGTTGATCGGTTCCTTCTCCCGGAATACGCATGATATATTTCTTTCCTCTGCAAGTAAAAAGGAAAGAGCGATTCGTCATACCTTTTTTCAGAACCGTAATATCCGTAACCTCTTCTGCCTTTGCTTTTAATGCCTCACAAATCACCTGAATTGCGTCTGTTTTCAGCTGATTGGAATCGCTGTCAATCTCTCGTAATTGCTCATAAGTGTTAATTTCCACAACATCTGTTGAGTGAACCACACGGGCCGCAACGATCATTCGATCCTTGTTATAAAGAGCTTCTTCCCAGAACGCTCCGTCATACCGTTTATTTTTGCAAAGCTCATCAATATGCTCCGCAACTGTGTCTGCATCCTCTTTTACTAGATAGCAAATACCGATCATTGCATTACCACCGGAACTTTCCGGCACAGTCACAAGTTCCATTTTACGATTAACGCGGACATTACTTTCGTTGTCCACAAGATCGCTGACCATATACCACGAATACAACTCATGTTGATGGAACGGGTTCCGGTCACACCAAATATCACAAGGAATAATGTACGCATTCTCCAAATGTTCTTTTACAAGTTTGACGGAATGCAGATTATTCTTTGCCGCATAATCGGCATTAACTGCGAGTTCTACACCATACGCATCCATCAAATACTCATATTTTTCTTTCATGAAGCCTACAACTACATAGATTTTTTTAATCCCCACTTCATGAAGCTGCTTGATGATACGCTCAATCAATGGCTCACCGTTAACCTCCAAAAGTCCCTTTGGCATTTCTGTGTTGATGGGAACCATACGCATACCAAACCCTGCAGCTAGGATCACAGCACGCTGCGGGGTTTTCTGCTTAAACTCAGTTATGGCTTTCACTGTGGGGCGAATCGAATCGTCCAAATAATCAGCTTTAATGAGTTCCTTGAGTGAGCGGTTTACCACTCCTAACGAGTGGCCTGACACTTCTGCCAAAATCCGCTGATTGATGAAGGGTTCCAATAAAAGCGCGTTCAAGATATCGCTTTCTTGTTTGTTCATGTACTTTCTTCCTTTCGTTTTTATGAACATTGAGCGTGCTTAAACAGCTTCCTATAAGGTATAGCAAGCTGTTTTAAGAATAAAGTTATAAACAATTTTCTTCTATAGCTTGAATCTGGTTTTTTAATGAATAGTTTATCACGTAATTGCTGCAGTATTCGCTCATGTTTTTATACAATTCTGAGGTCGTTAACAAATCAAGTAATTTTATAGCAGATTCTTCTTCATCTCTTGCAACAAAACCGCAATTTCCATTTTGTGACAGCTCATCTGTACCTGCTACGGGTGTGGAAACAAAAGGCTTTCCAAAATACATTGCTTCAACTAATGTTGTTGGAAACCCCTCGCTATGTGAAGTTAAGCAGAAAACCTTGCAATGCTTATAATACGCATATGGATTTTTCTTATATCCAACACATTCAATCTGCGCTTCCAGTTTGTAATCTCTAATCAATCTGACGGCCTCATTAAACAAGTCACCCGTACCAAGCATTTTTGCTGTTACAGAAAGCCCCAAATCATTTAATCGTTTGACAATTCTAATAAATCGTAAGGGATCTTTATTCTCATCAAAACGATTACAATACAGCAGCTGGAAATCCGTTACAGTTCCTTCCGGCACCATACCGGAGAAATCATAACCGTTATATATTTTTATAATTTTGTCTTTGTATTCAGGGAATACAGAAGCAATTGATTTCTCTGTAGCATTCGATATTGCCACAATCTTATTTACAGAGCTTAATGCTTTTCTTTGCTTGTTTCTTAATCTCTTATTTTCCTCCAAATCATAAATCGAACTATGTATCCAAGCTATACGCTTTTGGCTATTTCTGCTCAATAGAAACGTTGGAATAAGGTAATTAAATGATATTTCCACATCATATGTCTTTCTAAGATGCATTTTTCTTATTAGACCCGGGAACAATTTAATTAAGGCAGAATTCATTAGTTTATTGTATATTTTTGAAAACATATCCTGTCGCGTAATGTCGACAATCGGAGGCAAAATTTTGATATTGCCATTTACGGGTTCCATTTTATCTGCGTGAAGGTATTCCAGAACATCAATATCGTATTTTTCGTAATCCAGATTGTTAACAATATTTGCAAGTATCTTTTCTGCACCGCCGCCATAACTAAAGGACCAAATAATAAACAGCACTTTTTTCTTTCTCATTTTACATAAGCTCCTGGTAATTACGTTTCCGCATAATTACCTCCTTAATAAATACAACAGCTAACGCTTGAAGGAGGTAAGTAGCAATTACACCGGTCAAGCCATAATGCTGTACGGAGAAGAATAATAGCCCCAAATATCCAGCATTTACAACTAACAATATGGGAATATTGTATTTAACATAGCCCAACGCCATGAAAAGGTTATGGGTACCCATCGAGGAATTTGAATAACAACTATATCCAATGTACAGAATCAAAGGAATTACATACTCGTTTGGATTACTAATGAGATATTTCAGCCAAAGGGAATGTGTTGCTACTACGAATATAGTACTGACACTAAAAAGCGATAACATAATCAGCTTTAAACGATTGGATAATTTTCTTGCACTTGCGACATCTTTCTGCGAAATCATCTTATTCATTTCAGGATAGATTACCTGACTTATTGGATCTCCTAATTTATTTATTACAGATCCGATATTTCCGAACACACTATACACGGATGTGGCTTCAAATCCTAAATATTTATTGATGATCAGTGATGTAATTTGATTTACCGGCAAATCAATGGTTGAAGTCAAATTGCTGTATAAGCTAAACTTTAAAAAATCCGGACACCATTTCAGTTTTACTTTATAGAAGTCAAGTAACTTATGCTGAGCCAGAGTTTTTAGAGTATAAAAGTTCATTAGTAAAAATTTTGCTGCATTCGCCGTGCAGTCGACTAAAAAAAATGCCTCAAAATTATACTTTAATGCGAAGCATCCTAAGAAGCCTATACAGCGGATAACTGCACAGGTTATATTAGAGGTTACAACGTATTTATAATTTTCAAAGTACCTTAGGACCCCAATTGTTGTTCCTTGAAAATAGAGCATATAAACACATAGATAGAAAATACAATACTCTGATATTGCACGATCCCAACCCATAATATTGATCACAACGTCCTTTAGTATCACTCCAAAGAACAAAGTTGCTACAAGGCAAAATGCATCCAACATTACAGCCCACTTAATATAAATCTTTTCGGACTCGTGATCATTGTCCCTCTCGGCTTTGGCTAAGTACTTAATTAAGGATTGAAACGTTTTAAACGAAAACAAGCCATAAAACAAATTCGTATATGTCTGAACGGCAACAAGAATACCGTGTTTATATGAACCGATTGCGTTAATTATAAATATCGTTGCCAAAAAGCCAAATACAGAGCTTATTCCCTCGCCGGAAAAAATCAGCAAGAAGTTTCTGGCAAGGTGGCTCTTAAATATTCGATCCTTAATATTTTTGATTTTTTCTTTCATGTGTTACAGCTATTTCCTTTACAAATTCTCTTACAGAATCATATTGTCCACAGAAAATTTTTCACGTTCTACTGAAGGAAAATCATATAGATATTGTGACAATTTGCTTCCAATATAATGTGCCTCGTCAGAATATTCCATATTCCTGTTAAATATTTGTGTGTTCTTTTTTGATTTTTCCGGAACAAATTTAGTCATCTTGTCCTTATGCAAGGTTTTCGGAATATCAAGGAAAGAAAGAATTTGAAAAACAGAACTATCATAATTATAAATCAAGTCTTCAAAGTGAATCCTTAATATATTTCTATTTTCCACCTGTTTTTCGGCCTGCCTCATCTTACTATAATTGCTACAGAATTTCTCTGCATCAAATGAATATGGAACAGTCGCATTCGCTTTTCTCCAGTAATATTTGTTCAGAAGAAAAACATCCCTTGGATCACGATCAACCACAATCACCTTACAATTATCTTCAAAGTAATTCTCTATTCGATACAGGTTATGCGGCAAAACAAACTGATCTAATATTATATTCGAATTCGATATTCCCATTTGCAAGAAAAATTTGTCCAGTAAAATCCTTGCTCTCGAATAGAACTCGGACGGAGTCGTGTATGAAAGCCACATTTCCTCATACCTTAGACCCGGCTTTGGTACCACTTTTCCAAACGATATTAATTTTATGATCTTAGCCAAGGCTTTCTCTATATATATTTTTGCATTAGGGTTTTCTTGATAATACCAATAGACATCCTTAGTTCTTTCATCCATGAGCGAACTGATGAATTCCACGCACCAGCTCATAAAATCAGGACCAACCTTGTCCTTATAATCAGCAACCCAATAATATTTATTGGTATATAATGTTTTCATACAACTATAAAATGCATGAAGGGCTTCGTCACTGCGAAAAGCATTGTTTCCTTTTAAGAGTTTGTCTTCCAAATCAAATACTCCGTTAGGGCAATGCATAAAAACATACTCAAAGTTTCCGTTGGAGCAAGAGTATCCATCTACCTCACTCAGAAGATCTGTTACTGCGGACGAACCCGAACCCATATATCCTGTTGGTATAACAATTTTGTTCTCCATAAATTATCCCTCCATTAATTTCTATCCGCAAAAAATCAAACCAATCAACTCAATCATCTTATTCTTCATTAAAATGCATCTTAATTTACTCTTGAAATCCGGATATTTCGCTTTCAAAATCTCACCATACCACGTGTTTTTTTTAAGTTCGGAATATATTGCATCTGGAGAGTAACCGTTTCTATACAGCTTTGAACAACTATTAGTTAATAATTTCAAAGCTGTGTGCTTTGAATATATACCACTATTTCCGTACTTTAAAAGCCTATCTATTAATAAAAATTGATTCTCAAACATTTTCAATGTCATCTTTTGCTGTGATAAACTACCGTCTTGGAAACAATAATAATAGAGCACACCTTCGATGAGTCCAAAGTTGCTACACCTATTTGTATAATCCATAGAAAAAATCCAATCTTCCCCCAAGGATACATTTTCACGAAATGCGATGGAATAGTCATCTATAATTTTCTTCTTATACACTTTATCCCAAGGGGTATTAGATTTTCCTCTAACAATATTTGTTTTAATTTTATCAATCGAATCATCTTGTGTGCAATCTATCCAGTATATAACATTTTGAGGCACACCTTTTTTAACCAGTTGACCACGGAACAAATACAAATCCCTATTACTTGAAATGCTCTTGATTATTTTACTAACATAGTTTTTATCTACATAATCGTCACTGTCAACGAATGTGATGTATTTCCCTTGCGCATATTTGATTCCAATATTTCTCGCAGCACTGACACCAGAGTTTTTTATTTGATATGTGTGTATAAATTTATATTGTTGGGAAAGTGCATCCAATTTTATTTGTGTATCATCTGTCGAGCCATCATTTATAACTATAATTTCATAATCTTTTTCGCTACTACTGACAATTGAACCAACGCACTTCAATATTGATTTGCTACAATTATATGCGGGAATAATTATACTTAATTTCATAAAACCTCCTTCTTGAACGGTAAGGTGTCATCACGCAAATTAACTATTACATACTGTTATGAAAAAGTAATATATGAACCAGTTACAGATTCGGTTAATTATAATAAGTAAGTACAAAACCATAAAGTGACGCCAAATTTACCACACAGTTAATACATTCGACACAATATTAATTTTACGTCGAACGTTAGATACTTCACCAGCTCATTATTTCCATCAAATTTTCTTTCAATCTTTTACTGCTTTTTCAGCAACGATTTTATTTCCAACTAGTAAAAGCGGCAAGAAACCATAACTAAACATATCGTTATTGGGTATATTTGCAATATTAATCAAAATAGATAGTGCCTTTTCGGCACGAACTTTCGCAAAGCCATAAAAAGCAACAAGATTAATCCACAATGCACGACGCAGTTTATTCTTTAGTTAATAATTCTCTAATCCTCTTGATTTTTATTGACTACCCGTACACACATATATGACTGCTTGCTTGATATTGCCCTGTCGCAACTAAACGCCAGTAAAAACATATAAACACCAAATATTACGTGTATATTTTGTATATATGTTTCAACCAAGGATGAAATCAACAGAGATACAATGATTGCAAACGATAACGCCTTTACTTTTTTGTTAAAACGAAATGTTCGAAATAATAGTCTTGCAAAAACAATTATGTATGCGAACACTCCAATCAAGCCGTTCTTTATCAGTATCCCCAGCCATGATAATTCTAATGTTCCATCCCAGCCTGTTACAGAAACGATATTTTCAACGTAGCTTTTTCCTGGGGCATATGCTAACGCACCATTTCCGAAAAGAATGCAAAACTTATTTGATCCGAATTCAGCGATGTAGTTTATTAACCCTTGCATACGGTATAGATAGTTTTGATTTTTCAGCGCTACCGAATAAAAAAGGATAAGAAATAACGTTAAGCCTATTATGCATACTCCAACAACCAGTACATGCCGTTGAGTGTTTTTAATCTTACTGACAAACTCAACGGTATAAAGAGTTGCAAGAAAGGCAATCATTGTAAGAAATGTACCATTCGAACTGGCAAGAAAAATAAAAAATGTTAGTGCTATCAAAAGCGCGATATCAAACACCCTTGGCTTTTGCCCGTATTTAAGTGCAATATACAACCCTATGAATGCCGCCAAAACTGTTGAAGAATAGTAATTTTTATACAGTATTCCTCCATTAAAACCAAAATAAAATCTTCCTCCAAGACCGTTTCCCTCAAACAAATTATTACCTCGGGCAACAGCCAATATAAGTGCCAAAATCATTGCAAGAATTATTGCATACGATATTCGCCGTAGCTGCCGAACACTTCCAATTATTCCTTCTGACATTGTAAAAATCATCCAGAATACCAAAGCCGGAACAAGAGCTCTTAACTTTATTGATATACTCATTGGCTGTAGCAATAAACCTACACTTAATCCGGCTCCGATGCTCAAGGCATACCATATATTGATATTGTGGGTATGACTACTTGAATTAAATCTATTAAACATTAATGAACGCAAAAGAAAAAAAACGCCTGTATATTCAAATGCGCTTTGAATGATTCCGTTGGGTATCGCAGTTGCTTGAGACAGTACAAGAAGAAAAAAAGACATTTCTAAACTTCTGCTGATGCTCGCTTCCTTTTTTTTACATATTTTCATTAAGTTTTCCACCTTTTGATTAACCTACGAATTTTAACTACTATTGTTCTTGGCAGTGGCAAAATCGTAAGACCTATTTTTAATTCGATTCGAACTTTAGGATTTGTCAAAATTTCCACTTTATATTGATTCATATATTGTCTGCAGTAAGCTATAACATCTTTATATCTTTCACACCTGTTAGCTGTAAGATATATCCTCATGCAATTTGTCGATTGGTATGCATGCACTGCCAACTCTAACGCTCTACTTTGATTTTCATATCTTTGAACAAGTTCTTTCCCGATATCAATGATGTCAAGGTCCCTCTCAGAAAAATCTTTCGTTGTGATACTTTCACTTCTATGCCTATATCCGTAACATTCTTGTTTGGAATAAGGCACTTTATCCACACATTCAAAGACATCACTCAAGAACAAATTATCTTCATACAGAATTCCGGGTTTAAATCGGATGCCACTGAGTATACTGGCACTATACAGCTTGCCGCATGCAGATGTTGAAATTCCTTTTTGATATAGAAAATCACAAATAGCTTCTTCCCTATTCAATAATTTATCTTTCGTACTTCCTTTAAAATCGGGCTCTTTTCCATCCGTGAAATGGCAGATAGATTCAACCGCTATATCTGCATTATATTTTTTGCATAGCTTATATAGCGATTCTATAGCGTTGAATGAAAGTAAATCATCGCTGTCTACAAAGAGTATGTAGCCGCCTGTTGCCTTTTCTAAGCCGACATTTCGAGTATCTGACAGACCACTGTTTGCCTTTTCGTAGTAAGAAATCCTTTTGTCTTTTTCTGCAAGCTCAAGACAAATGGCTTTACTCTTATCGGTAGATCCATCGTTTACAAGTATTACCTCAATATTTTTATACGTTTGTTCCAAAATGCTTTCTACGCAAGGACGCAGATATTTTTCGACATTATATACGGGAACGATTACTGAAATTAGGGGTTGCTCACTCATCATAGTTTCCCTCGTATGCTACTTTTGTAAACACATCTTCATACTGCCCGCAGATTTTATCCCAGGTGTACTCTTCAGCCACACGTTTCTTGGCTCTCCGACCCATCTCTGCAATTTCATCTGCACTCATTTGGTCTGCCTTATCAATCAATTTTGCAAGGCTACCCGGATTGCGGCTCCAATACAAGGCGCAGTCCTCTGCCACTTCTTTGTTGAACCCAACATCAACCAGTAGGTTCAAATCGGTACTGCCAAGAGCCTCAATCAGCGAAGGATTTGTGCCGCCAACCGTGTGGCCGTGGAAGTAGGCATACGCATTTTCCCGAATTTTCTTCAGCAGTTCCTGATCATACACAGTGCCGACGAATTTGATTCTCTTATCACTCTTGAAATGCAGTTTTTCTTCTAACTCATTCAAGAATTTCTCGTTTACATTTGTAATGATGGCAAAGTCCTTCCGGCTCTTGCTCTTCATAAACTCCCGAATCATGACTTCAAAAGAGTTTTCCGGCACAAAGCGGCCGACAACAAGGTAATAGCCCTTCTTCGTCAATCCTTTTTCCTTATACCAGCTTACCAGTTTTTCATCATCGTCAGCCAGCTTGCTAAGGGTCAGATCCGCACCGTAAGCAATAAAAGTTGTTTTGGGATTTCTGCCTTTGATTCCCTTGCCGTCATAGCACTCATGGATATACTTTTCGATGTTCACAGAGTCACAGATAGCAAGGTCACAATATTTGACCATCATCTGCTCGGAAATCTTCCAGTACTTCCGAATCGGTGCTGACCACTTAGCCCGCATCCACTCATGTCCATCCGGGTTCAGATACACCGTGCCGCCAAGTTTATGGATTTCTCTGTAAAAATGACCAGCAAAAGGCCCAATGCGGCAAGCCATGATGTAAACAATCGGATGCGAGATATGGTTTTTCTTGATATGTTCGCAACAAGCCTTTAGTGCAGCCACATCATAATAAATTGCCTGTGCAGAGCCAATTTGCGGAACATCTATTTTGAAGCAGTGGGCATTGTGAAGTTCAAACTCGTGGTCATTGATCTTTGTCACGCCCTCAAACTTGCTCTCATCCATGCAGCCATCGCCATTGGCTTTGCAGGCAACATGATATTTGATGTTTTCTTTATTCTGGTGATACTCCGTGAGCTTGTATACAAAGGTTTCATAACCTCCGTAAGCCCCCAATGACTTCGCGCCCACAAGATATATGTGCTGTATTTCTTTCCTTAAATTCATTTCTCTATTCCATCCTCACATTTTATCGCTAATGTTACATCTATTCCCTTATGGACAAAAATAAACAGACCCACGGCGGGTCGCACAAAGGCAATCCACCGTAGGCCTGAACTCTCCTTCAATCTTTATTTGCTGCTCCTTTTGTGGGTCAAAACAGAGCTTCCAAAAGCCTCCTACATATAACCCCCAGGATTTTCCGCTTCTTGCAGTTTTTCAACAAATAAAACATTTGAAGGACAACTCAAGCCGTCAAAACCCTTTAGTTATCGTAGGTTTTCTTGTTTGACCCTATTATCACTGCAGCACCCACTAGGTACACATGTGGCTTAATTTGTATCATTCTGCCAATCCCATCCAAACTTTGTCACAAATGCTATGTCTATTCGTTGTGAACTGAAACAAGCCCACGGCTTATTGCTAAAAAGCAACCAACTCGTGGGCTCAAATTATTCTTCAAGTCTTTTTCATTCGTTTTCACAGGGCGCCATATATATTCTAACGTCCCTGATAACCTTCACAATTCCTCTTTCGGACACCTTAACAAATGAGATACTTGAAGGACAATTCAAGCCTCTAATGGGTATCATCCATTTTGAGAATGGAAGGTTGTAGATTCTAAACGATGATAATATGTGACTTTATATAAAACTGACGCCTCTTTTGACCCCTCACCCGTAAATCCGATTCATTTCATTTTGCTTCCACTCCCAGCAAGAATGTGCATAGCGTTTTAGCGTGATATCAGGATTTGAGTGCCCCATCAACTCACTCAGCGTTTTCACATTACAGCCTGCTTGCAGGCAGGTTGTTGCAAATGTATGTCGCAGCGCATGTGGGCGGACAACAGGAACTTGAGCCTGCTTTAAGTATCCCTGCAAGCTCTTGTAATAGCAGCGCGGTTCAACTGGTCTAAGGTTGGAGTCTGATAGAAACCAGACTTCATTACTCTGTCCGACATATTCTTCTTTTAGAAGGCTGAGGATACCTGTTGGGATAGGAATGTCGCGCTCGGAGCTTTGCGTTTTGGGAGATTGCGTTACCAGGGTAGTTTTTCCGGGTGCCATATAAATTCTCTTAACAGTGCGCCGAACAGAGAGAACACCGTTTTGCAGGTCGAAATCACCCCATTGCAGCCCGCACACTTCTCCGATACGCAGCCCCATCTGCATCATCAGCAGCATACCAAGCCTTCTGGGTGTTGGCGAAGAACAAACATAAGCACAAACAGATTTTTGTTCCAAATTATTTAGAACCGTAGTGTTTGATGAATTCACAGCGGGAAGTTTGAGATCGATTTCAATGGGACGCATAATATGTAAATGTACCGCATAGCGGCAAATTCTCCGAACAAGCGTCAGGCACTCCTTGCCCATTGCGTTGCCTAGGGTCTTGTGGTTTTGGTCTGCAGGGGCAATAATTTCCAGAATACTGTTTTCTAGGATGCTTTCATTCAACGCTTGAACACGATACGTACCAAGAACAGGCAAAATGTAGTGTTGGAGTGTGTAGTGATAGTGTGCGGCTGTAGAAGATTTGACACCTAAAAAAATGGAGCTTTCCCAAGTGAGAGAAAGCTCTGAAAAAGTTGGATTATCTACATTTAGTGCAAATTGTTGTACCTCCATCTTTTTGAGGGTGAGTTTTTCCTTTACTTCAGTGTAAGAGTGCCCATAAATGTATCCCCAGATTGCGGTCCGATCAGACTTTCGTCCCTTAATATAGCGCCCCTCCCAACGACCATCTTTCCTCTTTCTGATGTTTTCTCCGCGCTTTGCCATGATGCTCCTCCTTTAAAAATATGTAATGATGTAGCATTGATTTTATATGTTTCGGCTATTCCATAGGAAAAAGTGTGCCCAATATGGTAAAAGTGACAAAGATGTGTTCGAGTACAGTTTGGTATAACTTGTACTGTTGAAAAATGTCGCATTGTGTGGTATTATATCTATACATATTATATATGGGCTTCTGTGGAAATGGGTATCATCCATTCTCAAAATGGATGATACTTTTTAGAGGCTTGAATTGTCCTTCAAGTATCTCATTTGTTGAAGTGTCCGAAAGAGGAATCGTGAAGGTTATCAGCGGTGCTTTATAAACTATACTGCGCCCTGTAAACACGAATGGAAAAAATGACTTGAAGAACAATTTGAGCCCACGGGTCAGTTGCTGTTGAGCAATAAGCCGTGGGCTTGTTTCTGTTCATAACGAATAGACATAACCTTTGTGGCAAAGTTTGGACGGGATTGGCAGAATGATACAAATTTAACCACATGTGTTCTCTATGTGTGGCTCGCTGATTGTGGGGCAAAACACTAGTGAACAGAATATGTTGAACGGGAGTGAGATCTGGTTTGGCATTGAAAAAAATGAGGGTAATATTATGGATATTAAAAAGGAATACGAACGCTGGCTGGCGAATGCCACCACCGATGCCGATGTGCTGGCAGAACTGAAAACGCTGGACGATGCCAAAATCGAGGATGCGTTCTATCGTAACCTTGCCTTTGGTACGGGCGGCCTGCGCGGCGTGATTGGTGCTGGCACGAACCGCATGAACGTCTATACCGTGGCAAAGGCCTCTCAGGGTCTGGCGGACTATTTGAACAAGAACTTTGAAACGCCTTCTGTGGCGATCGGTTATGACAGCCGCATCAAGAGCGATGTGTTTGCAAAAGTCGCCGCAGGTGTGTTTGCCGCCAATGGCGTCAAGGTCAATATTTGGCCGACCCTGATGCCGGTTCCAACCGTGTCCTTTGCGACCCGCTATCTGCACACCTCTGCCGGTGTCATGGTGACGGCTTCCCACAATCCCAGCAAGTACAACGGCTATAAAGTCTACGGTGCAGACGGCTGCCAAATTACCACTGAAGCCGCTGCTGAGATCCTGGACGAGATCGAGAAGCTGGATATTTTTGCAGATGTCAAAACCAGTGATTTTGAAGCAGGTATGGCAAACGGCAGCATCCGGTACATCCCAGACGGTGTATATACCGCCTTTGTGGAGCAGGTCAAGAGCCAGTCCGTCCTGTTCGGCGAAGAAGCCAATAAGAATGTAGCCATCGTATACAGCCCGCTGAACGGCACCGGGCTGAAGCCGGTGACCCGCACCTTGAAGGAAATGGGCTACACCAACATCACGGTGGTCAAGGAGCAGGAACAGCCGGACGGCAACTTCCCGACCTGCCCGTACCCCAACCCGGAGATCAAGGAAGCCATGGCGCTGGGTATGGAGTATGCCAAGAAGTGCAATGCAGACTTGTTGCTGGCAACCGATCCCGACTGTGACCGTGTGGGTATCGCCGTCAAGAACAAGGCGGGGGAGTACGAGCTGCTGACCGGCAACCAGACCGGTATGCTGCTGCTGGACTACATTTGCAGCCAGCGCGTCAAGCACGGCAAGATGCCTGCCGACCCTGTCATGGTCAAGACGATCGTTACTATGGATATGGGCGAGCAGATCGCTACCCATTATGGACTGCGTACCATCAATGTGCTGACCGGCTTCAAGTTCATCGGTGAGCAGATCGGCAAGCTGGAAAAGCAGGGCAAGGCAGACAGCTATGTGTTCGGCTTTGAGGAAAGCTACGGCTACCTGACCGGCTCCTACGTCCGCGACAAGGACGGCGTGGACGGTGCGTATATGATCTGCGAAATGTTCAGCTACTATGCGACCAAGGGCATCAGCCTGCTGGACAAGCTGGACGAGCTGTACAAGACCTACGGCTACTGCCTGAACACGCTGCACAGCTATGAGTTTGACGGCAGCGCCGGCTTTGCCAAGATGCAGAGTATCATGCAGGCATTCCGGGGCGATATCAAGGAGTTTGGCGGCAAGAAAGTCGTGAAGCTGCTAGATTATGCACCCGGTCTGGACGGTCTGCCTAAGTCCGATGTGCTCAAGTTCCTGCTGGAAGATAACTGCTCTATCGTGGTGCGTCCCTCCGGTACCGAACCGAAGCTCAAGACCTATATCTCTGTCAGTGCGGAGAATAAGGAAGCTGCTGAGAAGGTTGAGATGGAGATTGCTAAAACTGCGGAAAAGTGGTTCAATTAACACAGCAACTGTAAAAACCAAGGCCATGTGTTCAGCCACATGGCTGTGTTGCTCAAATATGCTACCTCTCCGTGGTGAGCAGCAGGTGTGGTGCATCCTGCTGATGCTGTTGCCCATTGCATTGCTGATTGCGGAAAGATCTATGAACAACTTGCAGTCGGTCAGCATCGTGGCGGCATTCCCGATTGGTGCAGTCATCGTGATGATTGCGGTGAGCTTTTTGAAGGATGCTAAAAAATATCAAGCAGAGCTGGAAACGGACAAAAAGCGATGAATTGAAAGCCATGCAGCATCAGTCACATGGCTACGCTATCCAGATATGCGGTCTCTACGTGGCTGATGGTAGGCAACAGAGCAAATGAAAAATATTCTCTGGCTAGAACGATATGACATAGTGATGTAAAGCATAAGGAGCCTACATATGGGGAAAAAATATGCGGATTATATGGATGAGATTTCAGCGGATGACTTATATAAAGGTTTAATAAGATTGACAAAAAGTGTCAAGAGGTAAAATATGGCGAGACACATGGACTTTTAATTGGACCTCATGCGTCAAACCTTATATCTGAAATGATACTCACAGTAGTGGATCAAAAATTATACGATAAAGGTTGGAAATTTGTTCGCAATATTGATGATTACACCTGCTATGTGGAAACAAGAGCTCGGGCGGATTCCTTTATAGTAGACCTTGGTGTTGCGTTAGAAGAATTTGACTTACAATTGAATAACAAAAAGACGAAAATAGAGGAACTCCCAGATACGGTGCTTGAGGACTGGGTTAGGAAGCTAAATGGATTCAGTTTACTAACCTCATATGGGAAGGTGGACTATAAACAGGCAAGGGCCTACTTCGATTTAGCAATTGAACTTATGAAAATAAGCGGTGGAAATGCTTCGGTACTAAATTACGCAATCAAGGTTTTATCAAAACAGACCCTTACGGACAATGCAAAGGGATATAGTTGGAAGATGAGTATGCATCTTTGTATACTATATCCGTATTTGCTATCCATAATGGATGAGTATGTTTTTAAAGCCTTTGGCGCTCCAAAAGATGAGATTCAAAAGTTTATTGATTTGGCTTATGAGGACGGATTAGAAAAGCAAAACTATGAAGAATGTAGCTATGCTATCTATTTTGCACTGAAGTATGATATGGAAGTAAAGTGCATCGATTCGTTTAAAGTGGCAGCAACAAATGATTGCGTTTATAAATCATTATCTTTTCTTTACTTTAAGAAGAATGGGGATTCTTCCAGCATTATTTGCCTACAGAATGATGCTAAGAGTCTAGTGCAAACTGACATGGATAGGAACTGGTTATTCATATATGAGGCATTAGACCAGCAAAATTTAGTTAGAGATTGGGTTGCTATGAAAAATCAAGGAGTATCATTTTTGAAAAGTGAATTCAGATATTAAGGATGAGATTAAGGGCAAAAGTCCAACTGATTTTGAAGAACATACACTTGAGTTGATATGAAAACTTGGCCATGCTCAAAACATGGCTACGCCATCCGAAAATGCTGCCTCTACGTGGCGGATGGCAGGCAACGGATTATAATCCGGCTAAAGCGTATTTCGCCAATTCACTCTTTGGATGAGGAAAAAACTATAATGGGAAAGTACTTTGGAACCGATGGCTTCCGTGGAGAAGCTGGAATTACTCTGACTGCCGACCATGCCTACAAGGTTGGTCGTTTTCTGGGATGGTATTACAACGCTCTGCGGGAGCGCAACGGCAACAACGAGCCTGCACGCATTGTAATCGGCAAGGACACTCGCCGCAGCTCCTATATGTTCGAGTACAGCCTGGTCGCAGGCCTGACTGCCTCCGGTGCAGATGCCTACCTGCTCCATGTCACTACCACCCCTTCTGTGGCTTACATCGCCCGCGTGGATGACTTCGACTGCGGCATTATGATTTCTGCCAGTCATAATCCCTACTACGATAACGGCATCAAGCTGATTGACTGCTATGGCGAGAAGATGCCGGAGGAAATCTTGCTGTTAGTCGAGGATTACATTGATGGAAAGCTCCATGTGTTCGATAAGGACTGGCCGGAGCTGCCTTTCGCTCACCGGGAACACATTGGCTGCACGGTGGACTATGTGTCCGGCCGCAACCGCTACATGGGCTACCTGATCAGCCTCGGAATCTACTCTTTCAAGGGTGTCAAGGTCGGTCTGGACTGCGCCAACGGCAGTTCCTGGAACATCGCAAAGTCTGTTTTTGATGCACTAGGAGCCGACACCTACGTCATCAATGCACAGCCTAACGGTCTGAATATCAACAACAATGCCGGCTCTACCCACATTGAGGGTCTGCAAAAGTTTGTAGTGGAGAAGGGTCTGGATGTTGGTTTTGCCTATGACGGCGATGCTGATCGTTGCCTGTGTGTGGATGAAAAGGGAAATGTCATCACTGGCGACCACATCCTGTACATCTACGGCTGCTACATGAAGGAGCGTGGCAAACTTCTGACCAACACCGTCGTTACCACGGTCATGTCCAACTTTGGCCTGTATAAGGCTTTTGATGAGAAGGGCATCGGCTACGCCAAGACCGCTGTGGGCGACAAGTACGTCTACGAGTACATGGCGAAAAACGGCTGCCGTATCGGCGGTGAGCAGAGTGGTCATATCATTTTCAGCAAGTACGCCAGCACCGGTGACGGCATCCTGACCAGCATGAAAATGATGGAGGTCATGCTGGCTAAGAAACTGCCCATGAGCAAGCTGGCTGAGCCGCTGAAGATCTATCCGCAGGTGCTGGAGAACGTTCGCGTCACCGACAAGAAGGCTGCACAGGATGACGAAGCAGTTCAAGCAGCAGTCAAGACCGTAGCCGAGGCACTGGGTGACACTGGTCGTATCCTTGTCCGTGAGTCCGGCACTGAACCGGTTGTGCGTGTGATGGTGGAGGCTCCCGACCACGATACCTGCCAGAAGTATGTGTCTCAGGTTGTGGAGACTATCAAGAGCAGAGGCTACGGAGTTTGAGTGCAAACCTGAAACGAGGATGCGGAATCCTGCTGATTGCATCTGTGGTTCTTCTGTCTATCTTGGCGTTGTCGCCTGATACTGATGTTGACCACGATGCAGGATACACAGCCTCAGAGTTGAGTATCCGAGAAACCGTAGATGGAAGCGTGACCAGCACAAGCTATGTGAATCCTGATGGTGCAATCACAGATGCCATCGATATGGGCTATGCGACCGTGTGTAGAATGCGTGATGATAACGGCCGAGTTGTAGAGAAACGTTATCTTGATGCAAACGGAGACCCTGTGGCAAGGTATGGGGATTATTACGGATTATCGTATGAATACGATGAAACGAGTACGGCAATCACATATCTTGATGCAGAGGAAAACCCGGTAGAACACAGTGACGGATACTCTACTATTGTTAGAACGCAGGTTGGCGGCAGGGCTTCCGACGATTTCTACTACGATTTGAACGGACAACAGGTACAATGTGCCGGTGAATACTATGGGCTTCATTGTGAGTTTAATACTGAAGGCCAGAACACTAGTTTGACATTTCTCGATAAAGACGGTCATGCAGTGAGTACATCATCTGGATATGCGATTAAGACATATCAGCGTGATATGGATGGTAACGTTGTCGGGGAGCAGTACTTTGACACAGAATGGAATCCTGTAAAGTCTTCGCTTGGTCAGTATGGCGAGTTATATCAGTGCAACGAGCAAGGATACATCGGCCAGATCACCTATCTTGACGTAGATGGCAACCCCGCCCCTACCAATGCAGGCTATACCAACCTCAAACGTACCTATCATAGGGATGGCACAGCAGATACGGATATGTATTTTGATGCGAATGGCAATCCAAAGGCGTTGTCTAAAGGGCAGTACGGTATCAAACGCAGTGGCAAGGCGAACCTTCTGCTTGACAGAAACGGCAATGTTATGCTGTGTGTGGACAACCTTCTGAATGGTTTCCCATGCATGGTAGTTGTTTTCGGCTGCGTTGTCTGTTTGCTGATGATCTATCTTCCGAAGAGTTTAAGCGTAGTACTGACGATTGTTTATGTAGCTTTCATTCTTTATGAAACACTGATGTTTCGGGAGTCAGGGGATGCGAGAACGAACTTTGTTCTATTTTCCTATGCTGGGAAGTTTTTGAAAGAGCAATCTGTGAGAGTAGGGGTCATCAATAACATCTGGCTGTTCATTCCACTTGGAACGGGGCTGTATAGGTGGTTTCAAAAGAAGTGGGCGTTGCTGGTTCCCTTCGTGATGTCTGTGGCCATCGAAACGACCCAGTATATTACGGGACTTGGCATCGCGGAGTTCGATGATGTGTTCGGTAATACGATGGGCGGTTGGATCGGTGTGCTGGTGGCTTGGACGTGGCTGAGCTGGAAAATGAGCTTAAATGATGGGTAAGCAGACCGCTTACAATGATAGGACATAAGAATGTGTAGGTCTGAATTTCTCTAATGCCCTTGAAAAAATTCCTCATTTAGTATAAAATTTGAGCTGTAAGAGTCATCCGCTATGGGTGCTCACGGCTTTGCCACTCCGAAACTTTGCATACCTCTACGTAGTGGGCCGTAGGCAACACAGCGTGGGTGCTGTGGCTAAGATGCGGAGGTATGCTTTCAAAAAGGGAGAATAGTGTATGGCTATTTATACGATGTGGGAAATGGAGCGCATTAACAGTGAGTATGCGCCAAAACTGGACTTGAAAATTGCGAGATATATTAGCTACAAAAAATTGGAGTCAATGCTTTCTTCCAATACATTGTTCTTTTGTAATGCGTTCAATTTTGAAGACAAATATGAAGGTGAGATTCCTTCATCGTTTTTTGAGGGGTGGAGCAAAGAGTCTGAAGAGAATTATCGGCAGTTCAACATTCTAAAGAGCAAAGTCTATGTGCCATATGTTTCATGCTGGACTCCTTACCAGCCGGGAAATAAAAAGATGTGGGAAGAGTATGCAGGTGAAGATAGAAATAAAGACGGTGTCTGCATTGTAATGACTGTACGTCAATTAGTGACATGTGCAGCAGCTAGAGGCGGGTGTGTTTATCAAATTCATTATCTAAATGAGGATGGAAATCTGGAAACAGGAGATATCCCATTCTATATTCCAAATGACGAAGAGCGAAAGCAGTTTGATCTCCCACATGCGATGAGAGTTTTCCATGCTTTGAAAAAGCACAAATTTGAAAAGGA
>ERZ1034897.221-NODE-221-length-32099-cov-28.076801_pt1 | contig 32099 bp, 34 predicted proteins | sample MGYA00520629_ERZ1034897 | MGnify/ENA primary metagenome ERZ1034897 (study PRJEB33766, sample SAMN09781789) | gut metagenome | biome: gut microbiome | host: Homo sapiens | place: Madagascar | study: EMG produced TPA metagenomics assembly of the PRJNA485056 data...
TAAAGCTGTAAGCTTTCCGGAACCACCGGACTATCCGGTGGTTTTCTTTATACAAGAAACGCCCAAGTTAGGAGCATGGGCGTTTCGGAAAAAAACTGCCGCAGCCCCAATCATTGGTAGTCAAGGTAATGCAAGTCCTTTTTGAAAGTCTGTTAAATAAAATTACTTTTGAAATGTAAAGGATATTTTTTACTTATTAATGTTTTTAGAACTAATGTCTTGTTTTTCTGGATTTTTTAGAGTTTCAGAATGTTCGGTTTTTATGATTTCTGAGTGATAGTGATTGACTATATGCACCAATTTATGCCAAATTCCTTGCTCATAAGCGGCAATTGTCCCCCATATGGCCATAAGAAACATCAAAACCGTAGAAATACTTTCGGCGATGGCTAATTTTTCTTTTAGTGAATATTTTGATTTTGAATTTTGCATAAAAAATATGTAGTCACTAAAAATCAAAATACAAGATAGTTATTTAGGATAACCTATCGGCTGATGCGCAATGGTAAATTCATCGGCATTCAAATTGAGTGCTTGAGCCATTTTTTTATCATTAGGCAAACCGCGGATAACCGTGCTTAAACCTTTGGCCGCGGCATAAAGATAGACATTTTGATAGGCCGAACCGGCGTGCGCAAAGCCCCAAGTTTTATCGGAGCTGACATAGACCAAATGCACAGGCGCTTGAAGAATATAATCTTGTCTTTCTGCCAAATAAGGCAACATATTTTGCGCTGAAACTTTTTCTAACTGATTGGCTTTAGCATTATAAAGCCATATCCCGTTGGCGTCTAAAACAAAAACTTTTAGGTTTTGGGTGTTGAGCGCGGTTGGTATGGTTATTTTGCCATATTGGTTGACACCTCTGGCACTCCATAAAATCTCGCTTAAAGTTATGTCGTCTATGCGTTTGTCGGAGTTATAAGAGCGGCCGGAGTGGCGAGTGTTCAGCAGTTGCAAAAAATTTGGCGAAGATGATTCAAAATCCGGTTCCGGCAGCTTTTTGATATCAGCGGCGTGCGTGTTGAATGATATTAATGCGACTAGCGCTGTGATAAAAAATTTGTTCACTTGTTTTTCCTTAATTTTGAAAATGTTGTTTGATGAGCTGCTGCACTTCAAGCATATTATTGCTGACGGCAAAAGCACCAGCCTCTAGGCAAGCGGCAGAATATTCCGGATTATCATGTCCGGTGGCGCCAATGTAGGCAATCACAGGTATATTTGCCGCCTTGGCCGCTTTAATGCCAGCTAAAGAATCTTCTATAACCAAACAATTTTGCGGCTTAAACCCCATCTTTTGGGCTGCATATAAAAATATATCCGGCGCCGGTTTGCCGTTTGCGACCATATAGGCGGTGAAAGTGTTGTGTTCGTCAAAATATTTGCCTAAGCCCAATTTAGAAGTCTTTTTGTTGTGTTTTTCAATTGTGGCGCCGGTGGCAACGCATTGAGCAAAGTTTTTATCATCTAAAATTTTTTCAATATTGTCGGTCAATGTCAGTTCAGAGGTAATCAAACGGTCTTCATTGGCATGAATTTCAGACCAAAAATCATCGCCTAATTTCAAATTTGGAAAATCACGCGCCAGCAATTCTACTTTGGTTTTGTCGGCTTTGCCCTCAAGATATTGCTTTTGCTGCGCCGCTGAAAGGCAAAAATTATAAAGTTTACGCAGGGTGTCAGTCCAATTTTGCACCCACAAATGTTCGCTGTCGGCCAACACGCCGTCAAAGTCCCAAATCAATAAATTTTTTGGCATAGAAATTCCTCCGCTGTTTGTTTTTTTAATATAACTTCATATAAACAGATGTCAATTTTTTTGCGCAACTTAATGTATATATATACTTTTTTATACCCAGACCAAATAAAAAAAACTTACGTAAAATATTTTTTAGGAGTACAAATAAAGGCGTGTTATGTTATTTTATAGGGAAAAAATGAATTTTTTAGACTTTTTAAAAAATATTCCGCCTCGTATACGTTGGAATATCAATGGGCTGACGATTATTGAGTTTATATACATCTTAGCCATTCCGTTTATGTTGAAATTTGCAAACTCTCAATTTTTTGTTGAAGGGGCGCTGATTGAAAATCTGCAACTTGTGGTTTTGGCGGTGGCGTTTGTGATTGCTGTAAAAGCGCCGCAAGACCGCTCGCTTTTTATTGCTCTGGCCTTGCTGATTGTTTTAATGCTGATGCGAGAAACAAATTTAGGTCGCTCTTATTTTTGTGAAAAATATCTTTCGCCCGATGAAATCTGTCGCTGGAAAAAAATGAAATACGGCTTTGTTGTTGAGCCGCTGCGCAATTTATATGGCTTGTACATTCTGTATTATATTTGGAGCCGTAAGGTTTATAAAATTGTTTGGCAATATCTCAAGCAAGCTCCGATTTATATTTTTGATTCCCTTGTTTTGGTTGGGGCAGCAATTGTGGCGACTATTGCCGAATGGCCAATAATTGATAATGAAATACTGGAAGAGTGCTGCGAACTGTTAATGTATGTTGGGTTGGTTAATTTAATTTATCGGTATAGAGTGGGGAAACTCGTCTAATGGCTTTCTGCTGGTAAGATTTTTTCTTATGTACTAGTTTGTACACTGCGAAAAAATCTTACTTCGCATTAAGCTCATTATCCGAGTTTCTGCTAGTTAGGTGTTATTTGCGCTCGTGTACCCTTTTGTACACGGCGCAAAAAAGTTAATGCGTATTAGCCTCTTATATCGTTAAAAGGTTCCAACACTCGCGGCAACACACCTTTAAGTTTGGAAATGCAAACTCCGTAATTTGTGATGGCGACACCGGCTTGTTCGCATTTATAAATGCGTGACAAAATTTCTTTACGGTTAATTGCGCAGCCGCCGCACTGAATAACCAATTTATAATCTTGCAGATTTGCGGCAAAATCGCAGCCGCTGACATAATCTATTTGTAGATTTTTACCGGTTTTCTTTTTGAGCCAATTCGGAATTTTTACACGTCCGATGTCATCTTCAACCGCATGGTGGGTGCAGGATTCCGCAATCAGAATTTTGTCGCCGTCCTGCAGCTTGTTAATCATCTCCGCGCCTTTGACCATTTTTTGCAAATCGCCCTTAAAACGCGCCATCAAAATTGAAAAAGTTGTGCATTTGATATCTGCCGGAGTTTCGGCGACCATTTTATCAACCACCTGCGAATCGCAAATCACTAAAGCCGGCGGATTTTTAAAGTTTTGCAGTACCGTCTGATAGTCATTTTCTTTGACAACCAGAACATTTTGATTATGGTCCAGACAGTCGCGGATAGCCTGCACCTGCGGCATAATCAAGCGACCTTTAGGAGCTTCGTAGTCAATAGGAATAATCATCACCACAGTACTGTGAGCAGGCGCCAAATCGCCAAGCAGCGGACGGCTGTTTATAAAATCTTCAGGGCAGACTTTAATCAATGCCGCTTTAAGCTCGTTCAGCACTTTATCGCGAGAATTTTTATCCATAGCATTGATAATTATTCCGTCAGTGGCCGTGATGTTATATTCATCAGCTTTGTTATATATTTTCAATAAAGGAATCTTATGCTGAGCGGCGAGGGCGATTATTTGTTTTTCTTCATCTCCAATTATATCGCCTTTGCAGACCAAAATGGCAATATCGGCGCGGTCAAGGGTTTTTATGGTTTTTTCTAAGCGTTGCTCTGAAAGTTTTGTGCTATCGCCAAAACCAGCGGTGTCCAGCCACAAAACAGGTCCCAGAGGCAAAAGCTCTTGCGCTTTTTCCACAACATCGGTTGTTGTTCCGGCAATGTCAGAAGTTATGGACGTTTTTTGACCGGTTACCAAGTTCAAAAAGCTTGATTTACCAGCGTTTACACGTCCGAAAATGGCAATTTGCAAGCGTAATGATTTTGGAGTGCTTTGCATTTTTTATTCTCCTTTAAAAGTGTGCCAGTTAGCGGCGATAATTTCAGAAAATTCTTCTGCCGTCAAATTGAAAACAGTAGATATTTTTTCGGCCAGCAGCGGTAGGTTTTGCGGCAGAGAGGGCAAATTTTTATGTCCGGATTGATATGGTCCGTCAGTTTCTAAAAGCAGCTGTCGAATATTGAGACGGCGTAGCAAATTTTCGTAGTTTTTTTTGCGTAAAATCGAAAAATTTAACCCCAAATAAAAGCCGTGTTTTTGCAGCTCTACTCCCCATTCTGCCGAACCGGTGAATGAATGAAAAATTGTCTTTGCCGGTAGCGTAGAAAGCAGCGGACGTAAAATTTCATCAGCTTTTACGGCGTGCATAATCAGCGGACGTTGATATTTTTGCGCCAAAGCAATTTCAGTTTGCAAAATAGCAAGCTGTTTGGCGGTGTCGGGATTTTTCAGCCGGTCAATTCCGCATTCTCCCAGCCAAAGTTTGGAATTTTGCTGCAGTAAATTTTCCAAACGTTCCGCCCAATCCGCAGTCGTTTCAACAATATACCACGGGTGTATGCCGATTGCCGGAATAATTCCTGTAAATTCAGCGGTAATGTCCAGCACTTTTTGCCAATCTGTTGGGTGTGCTGACGCATTAACAAATTCGCACACATTGTTTTTGTTGGCGTTTGTTACTACATTTTTAACATCTGCGGGATTATAATCTTGCAAATGAATATGTGTGTCGGCGTAAATCATGTTTAAAAGCCTTTTAACTATATGGAGATAATAGCAATTATGAGTATTTTTACAAGACCTGTTTTACAAATAAATCTAAATAATTTGGTGGCTAACTACAAAAAATTGCGTGAAATCGCCGCTCCGGCAGTTGCTGCTGCGGTTGTAAAAGACAATGCTTATGGTTTGGGCGCCGAAATGGTGGCGGAAGCTTTGTATAATAAAGCTGATTGCCGCAACTTTTTTGTGGCGCATGCAGTTGAAGGTGAGCGAATCGCCTCACTGGTTCCGGAGGCTAAAATATTTGTGCTGCAAGGAATTGGCGATGATAGTTTGGAACTTTTTGAAAAATATAAACTGATACCGGTTATTGCCTCGCCGGAAATGCTGCAGTTTTGGAAAGAGCATGAAATTAAAGGCGTAAAACCGGTTATTCAGGTAGAAACAGGGCTTAATCGTTTGGGTTTTCGTTTGGAAGACTTGGAGAAACTGAATGCCGAAGATTTGAAGATGTTTTCTTTTGTGTTGAGTCATTTGGCTTGCGGCGACGAAAAAGACCATTTTATGAATCAGCATCAACTGGATAATTTCAATTTTATCCGCCAGCAATATTTTCCTAAACTTCCGGCTACATTGTCGGCTTCTGACGGGGCGTTTTTGGGTGCTGATTTTTGCTGCGATATGGTGCGTTTGGGCGCGGCAATGTATGGTATAAACACGGCGCCTTACCGTTTGAACCAGATGCAGAATATTATAACAGTAAAAGCGCCGATTTTGCAGATTGCTAATTTATCTAAAGGAGATTTTGTGGGCTATTCGGCAACTTATCGGGCGGCGACAAACCGGAAAATCGCCATTGTTTCGATTGGTTACGGCGATGGGGTGCCGCGTTCACTTTCAAATGTCGGCAAGGTGTTTTTCAATGTGTGCGGCAAGTGGAATGAAGCGCGCATTATCGGCAGAGTTTCGATGGATAATGTAATTTGCGATGTGACCGGAATTGATAATTTACAGGTTGGAGATTGGGGATATTTGGTGTTTGACGAATATACACTAGATGATATTGCCCGCGATGCCGGAACTATCAGCTATGAAGTTTTGTCACGGCTTGGCAAAAATCCGCGTTTTGTGCGTGAAATTTTGCCGGCGAAATAAAAAAATCTGCAGATAAATCAAAAAACTGTTGATTTATTTATTAAAAAGGTTTTTTTTGACAGAAGATGTGTTACAGTCATCTAAATTTATGTTAATGTCAATTTATATTTTAGGAAGGATGAAATGAAAACTATTACCCGTATCAGCATTACTGAAGCAATCTATGAGGAAATCGGTCTATCTCGCAAAGATTCCGGAGATGTTTTGGATATGATTTTAGATGAAATCAGAGATGAATTGGTTAGTGGTCAAGATGTAAAAATTTCTTCGTTTGGCACATTCAGCCTGCGTAAGAAAAACGCTCGTATCGGTCGTAATCCTAAAACCGGTAAAGAAGCCGAAATTACACCAAGAACAGTTATTTCTTTCAAACCTTCGCAAATTTTAAGAAAGGCCGTTAACGCTGAATAAGTGATGGCGGAAGATTGAGCTTATGGTTGTGGTGAACAAATCTAAATCTGCATTTAGAACAATTGCCGAAGTGGCAGACGAGTTGGGTGTGGCCACCCATGTGCTGCGTTTTTGGGAAACTAAGTTCGCCCAGATTAAGCCGATGAAAGCCAGCGGCGGCCGTCGCTATTATCGTCCTGACGATGTTGAAGTTTTAAAACTGATAAAAAATCTGCTTTATGGTAACCGCTACACCATAGAAGGGGCGCAGCGTCTGATTAAGGAAAAAGGTTTAAAAAATCTTTTGGGCGAAGATGAAATTCAAAAAGACTTTTTTGAAGAGGAAGAGCCGGATTTGCCTTTAGGACTTGAGCCTTTGCCGCATAAAGTGGAAGAGCCTGAGTTGCCGCCGGTAGATTTGTCGCCGATTTGCGATGCAATCAGCGAGTTGCGCGCCTTGCAGCAAAAATTGAAAAATTTATAAAAATATTTAGATTACACAAAAAAACTCCGTCTATCCTAAAAGATAAACGGAGGTTTTTTATTATCTGCTATTTAGTAAAAAGACCTGTTCTTTTAATTCCAGGGTGAAGGCCAGTGATTACTTTGTTTGCAGAGTATGTTTTTTTCATTGATTTGTTTAAGCTCATCAATTATGGCTTTTTCTGTACCCATTGCTTCTAATTCCTGAAAAGTTTTTCCAGAAACCAATCCTTCTTCCAAAAGCCAAAACCTAACAAATTTTAGCGAACATTTCACCTGTAAATCGTGAAAATATTTGCCTCGGCACCAACAATTATATTTAAAATGCCCAACAAACTGAGGATATTCAAATAAATCTTCGTATGATAGCAAATATTGTGCTAATTCTTTCATGCTTTTGGGTGCAGTTTCGTCAACCGTATTAGTAGTGTCAGCAAAAGCTGATGTTAAGGAAGAATGGAAAAAGACAGTTCAAAGTGCAGATAATTTTAATAAAGTTTATAAGTTTTTAGATAGTGAACAGCTAAAAGAAGAGAATATTGTTGCTAATACTCTGAAACAAGGAAATAAAGTTGTTATATTCTTAACACTTCAAGATTTACAAGGTTCAGAAATTAAAGAAAAGCACAAAGAAATCTTTGATAATCAAATAGACTTATTGATTGTCGATGAAACACATTTTGGAGCAAGAGCTGAAAAGTATGGAAAAGTTTTAACCCCTGTAAATTATGAAAGTGATATTAAAGACAAATATACTTCTTCAAAAACAGATGCAGACATGGATGATTATATTGAAAGCAAAGTAGCTGATGAGCAAATCAAGCAATTGAAAGCAAAAGTCAGATTGCATTTATCTGGTACACCATATCGCATTTTGATGGGAAGTGAGTTTTCGAAAGAGGATATTATTACATTTTGCCAATTTTCTGATATAATCAAAGAGCAAGAAAAATGGGATAAAGAAAATTTACTAAAGGATGAGGATGAATGTGGCAAACCGATAAAAGAATGGAACAATCCATACTATGGTTTTCCTCAAATGATAAGATTTGCGTTTAATCCAAGTAAAGCTGCACAAGAAAAGTTGCGAGAATTAAAACAATCAGGGGTGAGTTATGCATTTTCGGCCTTGCTTAAACCAAAATCCGTTCAAAAAGCAGATAATGGTGACCATAAAAAATTCGTTTTTGAAAAAGAAGTTTTAGAATTATTTGAAGTTATTGATGGTAGCAAAACAGATGATAATATCTTAAGTTTCTTGGATTATGATAAGATAAAACAAGGCAAGATGTGTCAGCATATTGTTTGTGTCTTACCATACTGTGCTTCTTGTGATGCTTTAGAGAAATTAATTAAAGATAAAAAAAGTAAATTCAAAAACTTAAATGAATATGAAGTCATTAATATTTCTGGCGTTGATAAATTTAATCTATATAAAAGTGTTACAGATATAAAAAATAAAATAAAAAAATGCGAAACAGAGGGCAAAAAAACACTAACACTAACGGTTAATCGAATGTTGACAGGAAGTACTGTTGAACAATGGGATACAATGATTTATCTCAAAGACACTTCATCACCGCAAGAGTATGACCAAGCTATTTTCCGTCTTCAGAATCAATATATAAAAAAGATGGAAGATAAAGATGGTGAAGAAATTAAATATAATATGAAACCTCAAACCTTACTAGTTGACTTTGATCCGCATCGTTTGTTTGTTATGCAAGAAATGAAATCGCAAATATATAATGCCAATGTTGATGAACGAGGAAATTCAAAATTAGAAGAGCGTTTAGAAGAAGATTTAAGAATATCTCCTATTATTGTATTAAATAAAGATAAAATTAATAAGGTTGAACCAAGCGATATTTTAAGTGCAATCAGCCAATATTCAAGTAATAGAAGTGTTGTTGATGAAGCAAGAGATATTCCTATTGACTTATCTCTCTTAAATGTTTCCGAAATTAAAGCAGAAATTGAAAAACAAGGTGAATTAGGTTCTAATCAAGGCTTTACTATTGATGCAGTAGAAGGTGATGATACAGATTTAGAAACACCTTCTATCCCTGATTCTCCTGAAAATCCTCAAGAACCTAAAAATACACCTCAAAAAGATGATAAAATCAACTCAAACAAAGAGATAGAAAGTATTAGAAACAAGTTTAGAACTTATTATTCTCGTATATTGTTTTTCTCTTTCTTGTCAAAAAGCAATGTCTCATCTTTAGATAACGTGATTTCTGTTATGGATAGCATTGATAATAGAAGAATTGCAGAAAACTTGGATTTGCAAAAAAATATTTTAATCTTATTAAAAAATAATATAAATGTTTTTGTATTGCGGCAATTAGATTATAAAATTCAAAATATAAATAAATTAGCAAATGATTTGACCATTGAACCAATAGAAAGAGCTATTAGAGCAATTAATAAATTTAATCGATTGTCGGCATCGGAAGTAACAAAACCTCAGAAAGTTTGTGAGGATATGATTGCATTGTTGCCAGATGAAAGTTTTACAAAGCTCAAAGAAAAAGATGTTGTGATGTTAGATATAGCAAGTAAGGCTGGCGAATATGCAATTGCTATTTGTAACAGGTGTAAACAGCTTAATATTGATATTTCATTGATTGAAAATTCAATATTATCTATACCTACATCAAAAGTTGCTTATGAATTTACACGCAGAATTTATGAAGTTTTAGGTTTAAATGTAGAGTGTATAGCGGAAAGATTTGATTCCTATAAGTTGTTGGAAATAAAGAAAGTTAGTAAAAAAGGAAAAGAAACAAAAGATGTTGATTATCAGAAAATATCAAATATTATCTTACAAAATAAAAAGTTTAATGCAATTCAATTAAATACTCCGATTATGAAAGAAGGTGATAAAATGAAAGTAGAGGCAGTTGTTGGAAACCCACCATATCAAGAAGATACAAATGGAGCTGGGAGGCAAGCTTTACCTCTTTATCCGCATTTCGTTGAAATATCAAAATATATGCAACCAAATTATATATCAATGATTATGCCTTCTAGGTGGTTTGCAGGAGGAATGGGGTTAAACGAATTCAGACAGTCTATGATGAATGATAAAAATATTAGAAAAATTGTAGACTATATAAATGCAAAGGAATGTTTCCCTCAGCTAAGTATTGGTGGCGTATCATATTTTTTACGAAACAGTGAACAAAAAGAGACGTGTGAAATAATCAACGTAAACAATGGTGTAAAAGATATAGATAATAGAAAATTAAATGAATTTCCTGTACTAGTTCGTTACAATAAGGCTGTTAAAATCATTAAGAAGATATACAATAAAAATATGATATCCCTGAGTTGTATAGCAAGTGCTTTAACACCATTTGGCTTATCGACGAGTACAAGAGGACAACAAAAGAAAGATAAAAAGAGTACCATTACGCTACATTCAAGCGCAGGTATTTCATATATTGCAAAAGATGAAATTACAAAAGGTCTCGACTTGATTGATTCGTATAAAGTTATGATAAGCAAAACAAGTGCTGAACATGCAGGAGAGCCAGATAAAGAAGGTAAATACAGAGTTATTACAAAATCGATGAAAATACTTGGTCCTAAAGAAGTTTGTACTCACTCTTATTTTATAGTTGGAAAATACAAGGATGCTGATACTGCACAGAATTTATTAAAATACTTAAAGACAATGTTTGTACGTTTTCTAATTTTACAATCTTTAAGTGGTATCAACTTGTCGCAGAATGTACTCCAATTTATTCCTATGCAAGATTTTACTAATGATTCAGACATAGATTGGAACAAGTCTATTGGTGAAATTGATATACAACTATATAATAAATATCATTTGTCGAAAAATGAACGAGAGTATATCAAACAAAAAATCAAACCAATGGAGTAGATATAGCTAATAAGATATGAAAACAGAATAGTGTCAAAAATTTATAGTCTATATGCTACAAAGTGTAGCAAAAGTTAATTTTCTTTGGTTCAATTATGAATAATCATTGATACTTTCATAAATAATTATGTATATAATTTATGAAAGGATATATAAATGCTTACAGATTTAATAGTTAAATTTGCTTTATGGCTATATACTAAAAAACATTTAAAACGTGAACAAGAAATAGACCATACAGCGGTAGGTTTCAAAATTGTTGCTAAACATCGCTATATGTCAGGACAAATAATTTGAATTTAAAATCAAATATCCATCAGGTTTGCTACAATCTTTAGAATCATTACGAAATATAATCATAAATAATTACATATAATTTATGAAAGGATATAGTAATGTTTTACGAAATACGATGTAAAGTTTTATATTGGTTATGTATTTTATTTCGTATTAAAGATGTTGGCGACATAAAATATAAAAATATTAAATATCTAAAAACCCAATATGAATTTATTAATAAATACTTTTCTGAAAACTACGGCGTAGAATTTATATCATTCGATGATTTCTTAAAAGACGATGAAGATATAAGTTAAATTTCTTTTTTCAACATTTGAATAAATGCTTCCTTGTTTGTTATTTTATAATTTGTTTGTTTGAATTTATTGTTTAATGATACGTATAATTCTTCATAATAAGAATCATTAATATCAATTTTTTGTTTCATTATAGATATAAATTCTTTATATATTATGTTTTTAAATTTTAATTTTTCAAAATTGATTCTATCGTTTTTAGTCATATTAAAATACCTATTAATGTTAATATGTAACTTTACCATATAATTTACAAAATACAATATTTTTATTGCAAACTAAATTTTTATCTGATAGTGTGAATTTACACTTTAATAAAGGTGTGGGCTTTGAACGGCTCTTATAGTATTCGGTGATGATGTAACACCGTTAAATCTTATATCCCAGATTCTGGTCTGGGGGCTTTTAGCGTATGTCCAAGAATGGTTTATCTCTGAAATAACATTCTAAAGGCTAAAAGAGTCATTTAATACTATATGATTGTTCAACTCCCCGACCACCTTTGTTATAGGTGGTTTTAATTTTTATATGGAGCTTGAACTTATGAAAAAAACATTAATATTAACAACAGCATTGTTAACGTTAGTAACAGCGATTCCTAATTATTCTTATGCAGAATCGGAAAAACATTTTATTACAAATAATAACGAAATATCAGCACCTGATATTCAATATCGATTTATTGATGTTGTTAAAAAATATCAAATTGAATCACCAGAACAATGGAATGAAGTCCAAAAGCGGTTGATATACAAAAAACGTGGTAAAGACTTAAAAAGCCTTAATTTTAGCGGTGATGTTCAAAATTGGGTAGGAAATGTAAAGAGAATATCAACGTTTGGTGACGATGTGTTTCTTCGCATAGAAATCGCACATGATATTATTTTATTTGTTTCCGCTGATATAGAAGATGAAATCGTTGAAAAAATATCACCATTACAAGATGGTCAACAAATTATTTTTTCAGGTAAATTAAAACCGGATTCTAGCGCAGGATTCGATGAAGTAAGCTTTACTACAGATGGTGGACTGACAGAACCTGAATTCAAATTTACATTAACAGATATTCAAACTTTAAACTAAATATGGAGAATTACAATGCCTTTATTAAAATGTCCTGATTGTGGAACTGAAGTAAGCGATAAAGCATTTACTTGCCCTAAATGCGGCAGAACCTTAAGAAAACCCAAAAGAACAGTATTTGGTAAAATTATATTAGCTGTATTTTGGTTATATGAATTGTTAACGATAACAATAATATTTTCAGGTAGCTTTGCCGATTTCTTTTGGGGATTTATTTTATGGTTTATCGGAACATTATTCTTAGGAATAATGACTTTGTTAACTAGACCATCAAAATAATATTTTTTACTTTTATATTTACAGCTGGAAATATTTGTTTTATGTTTTCAGCTGTAAAATTATTAATGAATCGCATCTAACCTAAAATCAACTCATTAAACAAATAATTTACATCGTTTTTCTGATTAATAAATTTATACCAAGCCAAATATTCGTTTAAATATTTTGTGGATATTCCTTTGAAATGTCTTAAAAAATTCTTTAAACAAGAATGGTACGCATTACAATTATTGATATGGTAAATACCATTTTTTCTAACTTTAACCAATTTAATTAATTCAAGACCATTATCGCTTGCAAATTCGTTATATGCAGTACAACCATCAGTAACCAATATAGATTTGTCTTCAATTCTGTTGTTTAAAATATTTTTGACATTTTGCGTTTGAATTTTACCAAATCCATATTTTTGCGAAACAACATTATGATTTCGGTCAATTGCAACCAATATGCCAACTTGTTGATTTGAAATGCCACGTTTACGCTTAATTTTTTTAGAGTCATTTTCAATTTTGATACCTTTGTGGCTTTCCAACAAAAATGTTTCATCTATTTCAACGATACCTTTTAAAGTATCGTTCATAAATTTGTTTTCCAAAACGGATAGTATTTTGTGTCTCCAACGAAAACTAGTTTGAATACATATATTTAATTTATTGGCAATTTGTTTAATGGAATAACCTTCAAACATCATTTTAATATATGATTTCCATAATAAAATATCCTTTTGGGTTGAACTAAAAATTGTATTTTTATATTCAACAAATGTTTTACCGCAATCTTTACATATAAAATATTGGTGACCTTTATTTTTACCATTTTTAACTAAATGAAAACTGCCGCATTTTGGACAATATATTACTTTATCAGTGGAAGAATCCATTGTTTCAGTAGAAAGTAGACGTATTAATTCTTCTTTTTGTTGTTTTGTAAGTTTCGTTAATAAAAGTTTCAAATCCATTTTCGCTATTCCTTATATTATAATATTATTATATAGCAAAAACAGATAGATAGCAACTAAAATCAATGATTATTCATAATTGAGCCTTTTCTTTTAAGTACACTAGAACAATGCATAACTGTATCTTTTTTGCGAAAAATGTTATCATCAGCTAATACAGTGATAAGATTAGGTGAAAATGGTTACGATTCTTGTATAATAGCTAGCCATATGGCCGAAGGTATTTTGTTACTAATATGGATATTAGAAGATAAAAAAAGAATAGACGACTATGCGGATTATAACATTATAGAAATTCTAGCTTTATTGTGTGTTAATGTGTCATATAAAAATTTTTTATTAAAAGAAATAAAAAAGAGAAATATTCAGAGATTACTTAAAGATAAAATTAAAAACTCAACAAGTATTAATGATGATATCTTATTAAATCAAGAAAATTACTATAATAGGTGGTATAAACCAGAAATAAATAGATTAAGTGATATTAAAGAGAAATTATGTCCTTATAAGCATTATGCTCCTGCTGTTATGCCAACATGGTTCAATGTAACAGATGAATGGGTTATGAAACCACAAAACAGTGCAGTTATATCTGCAATGCATTGTTTATATATAGCGTTGCTGTACAAAGCTAATTTTCAAGATAATTTGGTAGATATTCAAACACTCGTTGCAAAATATAATCAAATATTATCTTCTTAATTTAAGTAGTCTGCAAATTTTATTCACTTCTTGTCTGTTTGTTAGTAATCACGTCTAAATCGTAGCAAAATACCAAGATACACACGGGGCTTGGTATTATTTTTTTCTTTTAAGTACAAGGGTTTGATTCACTATACGCAAAAAATAGCAAAAAATGCTCATTTTAGTAAAAAAGGGGGCTCGCGAATGGGTTTATTCACGGCATAATGTAAATAGTTAATGAGTACAACAACTATTTTAGATAAGGAAATTGCTATGTATCAAATCAAAGTCAATGGTGTGTTAATGCCAACAATTTATTACTCGCTACATGAAGCTATTACTGCGGTGGAGTATGAAAAATCTCGTGGTTGTGCGGTAATGTGTGACATTATACCATTAGACTCAAAATCAAACTAATTAATCATCTTAACTAATCAGATAAGGAATAAAACCATGCAAAAACAATTTGAAGAATATTTACAATCAAAGAATTATAGACCTACAACTTCTATTGACTATCCGGCACGTTTAGAAAGATTATGCCGTAAAGAAAAAATCTCTTATGAACATCTGGCACAGCATTTGAATGAAATTATGCCTCAATATGAAAAGACCGGTAAAAAGTCAAGCTATGGCAAACGTTCACATAGTAGTGTAATAAATGCTTTGAGAAGATTTGCTGAATTCTTATCAGATTGCAACATCAAATTTGAAGGTGCCAACTAGGATAAGGAGTAAATACTATGTCAGATGTTAAATATCCAGATATAACAGTCAAAATAATTGGTGCTAATGGTAATGCTTTTTGTATCTTAGGTATATGCACAAGAGAAATGAGAAGACATAAATTGTCACAATCTGAAATTGATAGTTTTATGTCAGAAGCAACAAGTGGTAATTATGATAATCTCTTATGCACAGTCATGAAATGGTTTAATGTGGAGTAAGTAATATGAATGATATTGCAACATTAAATGATAATTTCCGTAAGACATTTACCGGTGGTCAGGTGCTCTTGACTGCCGGTATTGCGACCATGAGTTCAGAAGATAAAGCCAATATTATATCACTTGTTCAGAATTTTGATAATTTTACACCAGATAACGATCCTTATGGTGAACATGATTTTTTTAGTATAGATTATAAAGGTAATAAAATCTTTGCTAAAATTGACTATTATGATTTGAATTATGAGTTTATGTCAGAAAATCCAGCCAATCCTGATATAACCAATCGAGTACTTACTATTCTCTTATCTTGTGAATATTAAACACAAACACCAAAGCTCGTTTTTTGGCCCTATACGCATAGATTTATTTTTGACTATAAACTAACCAGTAGAAATGAATCTTGATTGTATAGGGGCCTTTTTTAATACCGTATCTTTAATATAAACTTCTTTTCCATTTGGTAAGAAAGTCCATTTTTTGACCTATAGCAACTCTTTACCTGTTTGATATAGGTTTTTATAAAAAATGAATGCGCTTGTTTCTGGGGTGTTTATAGAGCAATGGAGAGCGCTTTATTATGATATCAGCTGTTCATATTCTTTGGATAAGCCATAAGTCCTGTTTTTGCGCGCTTTATTTGCTATTATTAAAAATCCTTCTTCTACCCATTTATTTAAAAGTAGTCTGGCGGATTGTGATGATAAATTCAAATATTCACCTGCTTGATTTGATGTTATTTGATCAAACTCTACAAATAATTCTAAAATTTTGCGTTGTTTAATATCCAGTTTACGCAACATTGGTGATATATCCGTTTTAATACCTGTGTTCTGCTGTTCTTGCGCTTTAATATTGATATTTTCAAATGCTGTTGCTACACCTTTAATAAAGTATTCAAGCCAAGGAGTTAAATCTGCCTCGTTTCGGCCAAAATAATAGTTATGATGCGGATGTGTTGCTAATGCTTGATAATAATCTTTGAGATTTTTAGCATAATACTCTTCCAAAGAATAAATACCTTTTAAGCCATAACCGAATTTACGCATAATATAACTGGTCATCAAGCGTGCTGTTCTGCCATTACCATCAAAATACGGGTGAATAGTCACAAATTGATAATGAAACAGTCCAGCCACAATAGGTGTTGGCAGTTTATCTATATTATCATTTACCCATTGAGCCAAATCTTTCATCATAACCGGAACATCTTTAGTTTCTGGTGGCAGATAGACAAGTGAGCCGTCAGATGTGTCATATATTGCATTTTGCTCATTACGATAAGGAATAATTTTTTTACTGCCTTCAATTAGTGAATGGATTTTTTGTAGCAACTTTTCATCAAATTCTCCACCATTTTCAAGAACTTTTTCCATATAATTGATAGCATTGTAATAAGCTTTGACTTCTTTTTCGTCATGACCTTGATATTCTTTAACTTTATTGTTTGCAGAATAAAGCGCCGTTTCTACTTGTTTTAATGATAAATGATTACCTTCAATTTGCGTAGAATAGTGGCTTTGTGCAATTTTGGCAGTTTTATGCAGCGAAGATAACAAAAACGGTGACAAAGGCTTATCATCAAACGAATTTTTAATAGCTTCAATCTTAGTTAAATCAGCTAAAATATCTTTGGTAATGGTATATTTTGGTAAAAAAGTCATGATTTACTCCTATAATTTATGATTATTTTATTATTAAATTATGAATAAAACAATAATAAAATATGATTAACTAACGATTTTTTGATGATAAGACATTTTGGATTATTAACCAAGAAGACTCATTTTTTGACCATATGACTCAATCTTTTATTTTGGTATAGGTTTATATATAAAAATTAAATTCATTAATCCGGTGGCTGTTTATGACTCAATGGGATATGTTTTGATATGGCAAGTTGAATAAATCATCAGAAAATATTATTCTTTCACCGTCAAATTTACCATATCTATTAACTTTTATCTCCTTTAAACAATAAAAATCAGTATCATTAACAGCATTTACAAATGTTTTTATATTATCTTCTTTAATATGTTGTAATTTTAAGCAGTAATCAGACATACCTCTTATAGATTTAATAATCTTCTTTATAGCATTTTGTAACATTTCATCTGTATATTTATCTTGATTAAACAATATATGAAAATGCCAATATATACCATTACCTGTTTCAGAAGTAGCAATAAAAGGTATATGATGTCTATTCCAATGATTTTTAATAAGACTTCTTTCAAACACCTTCATAATAAGTCTTAATCTTCCTATTGCATGATTTAAATTAGTAGTTTCCCAATGTTTAGGTAATCTTACAGTTAAAAAATGTGTCGGTTTATATACTGTATTTATAAAATTTACATATTCACACTTAACTCTCTCAGAAATATTGTATTTAGGCACTTTTACACAATATTTATTTTTTTGACCGTTGGATATATTATTTATATTTGATATAGGTTTTATTACATTTTTATAATTTACTTGTTTATGGGTTATTATAGACTCATTCATTGATATATTTTCCTTGATTAAAATTAGTTGGAAGAGAAAAAAGTAAAAAAGAACATATAAAATTTACACGTAACAATATTTACTTTTTTTATTTAAGAGTAAGAAAATATAAAGAGAAGTAATAAGATAAAGAATTAAATAAAGTCATACATACAATAACAACTAGAATAAACATTATATAAAATAGATACATAAGGAATATATAGAGAAGATATATTACTACTCTTGCATTGGTGCATGATTAAAAAGCACATTGTTACAGCTTGCTGTGTAGTTGTGCTAAGATGTATTGCACCATAGACTTTATAGGACTGTGGAATGTATGACTTTATTTACATTAACTTTACATTACATTTTATACATTCTTATCATTTACATTTCATAATATTTACATAAATAATTTTGAGTATAGTTATCACAAAAGGATACATTTCAAATTGTACCATTTATAAAAAGCCAATTACTCAGGCCAGAATACGTTATTGTTGAGACTGGTTACTCACGTATTCATAATTGAATAGAACAAAAATTTTGATGATTTCTGCTTATATAAATTTCCAAAACTAAAAAAATAATCTGAACGAAACCGGAACATCTGAAGATAAAATGCATTATAAACGGTATGAATGAAATAGCTAACAATCTTCTACTGAAAAAGGCCTGGATAAATTTTATTTCCACACGTAAAAAGCGCCAAAATAAGCTTTTTTTGAAAATCAAGAGACAGCCGGACACACCACCGCATTATGTTTATATAAAAAAATATAATAAATACGTATACCCCGGGACCGCCATAATACAGATATTATAAGCAATCACTTCATTTCAAACGGGAAGAGAAGTCATAAAAAGGAAGGAGGAGCAAAATTAACTGCTCCTCTCAACCATAACTTAATAATTATCTCGGTATTAATTCCATAATTTTACGCTCCATGAGTGGACAAACACATTCGCCAATAACGTCGCGAATGAGTTCATCATCATTTAAGGCAAATGTAGGAACTTTATAATTATCAGGTAATCCCGTCAAAAGCATCAACTCTTTAGGAGTAAAAGCTCTGGCATCACTATAAGTCCCATCTTCTAACAATCTACCCGGATGACAAGAAATCATACCGCCCATACCGGCAGATTTCATTAAGATTGCTCCCGATGGTTTATCCCAATCTGCTCGACACCATGCACTTCTGTAATATGAAGTTTCTGTGCCATCTTCTTTTGTAGGCTTCCACGGATAGGGATTTAAGTAAGCAGAGCAACCGGAAGGAGTATGTTTCATAATATCCACACATCGTTTAGACCAATAAGGAGCATAATGATATGGTATTTTGCTGTATTCACCGGATTCTAATGATGGCAGATGTCCTATTGCATCACGAACAGTAATATTTGTACCTTCTTTTTCAGGAAGTTTCCAATTTCCTTTCTTAGAAGCCACAATAAAAGCTCGTTCTCGGTGTTGCGGAACACCAAAATCAGCCGGATCTAAGATGGCATGTGAAATGTATTTATATCCCAGTTCAGACAACTTGTCTCTTATTATTGATAGAATAGGGATTTCTTTATTGAGTTTTGCAGTAAAAAAGGCTGGCACTTCTTCAATAAAGACATGTTCATTAATTTCATTTATACCTTCTAAAAATTGAAGACCTCTTTCATATAAAAAAGCGCGAGGATTTGTATGATCTCTCGCGCCGGCTGTGGAAAAGTCTTGATAAGGTGGACTCATTAAAGTGAGTGTGCAACCTTTGTTTATATGTGATTTAATGAGGTTATCTAATATGTCATCATCCATAATATCACCAGGTATCATAGTAGATGTTTTATACTTTGCTTGGTAATATCTTGCTCTGTCACCTAGCAATTCATTACTCACAGTTGCTTCTAGGCCGACATCAGCGTTAAATGTTTCGCCAATACCGGCACAGCTGAAAAGTGATGTATATTTAATTATATCAGTCATGATTATTCTCCTTTTATAGAATTAGATTGTTGAGTTGAAATTTCAGATAATGTTTTCCATTTAGAATTATAGGCGGTGGTGTCACATAAATCTAAATAAGCACCATCAGGGAACATTGTTTCAAGCAAATCGTGATAATATGCTTTAACATCTTCTATTTGGTTGGAATGTAAGCTTAAAACAGACGCTTCTTTTGATTTATCATCTGGTTTTAAGCCTTCTCCTTTAGTGGCAAATAACAAAGTACTGTGTTGACTTCTGGTAAATTCACCGGTTTGAGTAGCGGTTAGATGATTCCAAATGCACATATCTTTATAGGTAAATCCCCAAGAATTAATAACTTCCAATGCTTCAAGTAAATTGCTACTGTCAGTCCACAACAACAAGACAGAATTTTCATTGGCCGGAATATCCATTTATTTTAATGAGGACATTTGGGCATTTACCGACAAAGGATTGGCATAGATAACATTAAATGTTTCATCATCTAAGACGGTTGCATCAGTTCGGTGTAATTTTTGGAACTTGATAGCATCTTTAATTGCCATAGCCTTGAGTTTAAGCTGATTTTCCTCATGTTTAGCCTGATTTTTCTGCTTTTCTTTATATTCATTAGAGATTTTATCACTTTCTTCTTTCAAAATTGTCATAGCTAAACGAAGTGTTGGCAAATCATCATCTTTCTTGGCTCTTTTAACTGTTTTATCCAGCAAACCTTTATGTTTATGAAGTTGTTCATATTGCCATGCGGTTTTAGCAGAGAGATTATATTGTTGTTTTATAATCTGCTCTTTTGTTAACTTTTTTTCCTCTGGGGTAAGAAGTTCTTCTTCAGGTTTAATTAAATCGCTACGCAAACCTTGAGAGCCTTCAATTGTAGAAAAATATTTTCCTAAATTATACTGTGCTTTGAGACGTAGAATAGCATATTGCCAACTAATTCTCATAATAGAATGATATTGTTCATCCTCCTTGTTAAGCTGCTTTAACATATTTCCTGCAGTTCTTAAAATTCCATCACATACTGCAATAAACGGGGAACAATCTTTAGGATTTTCAGGAACAATTAAGTTACTTTGGTTACCTAAAACAGTGAGTGGGGTGGAAGAAGATGTTGTTTGTTCATTAATATTTGTGTTTATTACTTCTCCTTCAATAATAACAATGTCATTAGAAAAATTTTTGTTTTTAATATTAGAATTTGTCATAATTTTTACCTTTAAAATAAAAAAGAGCCACCGAAGCGACTCTGGAGTTAAATTGATGTCACACAATGTGACGGGTTTTAAAAAGCAAAAAACCGCACGAATGCGGCCTATAAAAATTGATTGAATACTGTAAATAAACAGAAAACAACAAGTTTAGAGAGATTAGATTTTGATAATACACCTCCTTTCAGATTTAAGGTTGTCACAACTAAGAAAAATTAGTTAAATAAAAGAATTTAAAACAAAAAAAGCGGTTGCCATAACGACAACCGCTCGCAAATAAGAAAAATGCATTTAAAACAAAAAAAAGGCCGCAGAATAAACTGCGGCCATTAAGAAACTATGCGTTTAAAACCAAAAAATAGTCCAAAAGCTAAATTCTATAAGGTTTTATGAGATTATATACTATTTTTGAAGAGGGGATATTTTTATACAGATACAAAAAAATCGCCACGACGGCGAAACAAATAGAAAAGATTAGATATGCTAATCTATAAAAGACATAAATCTAGCAACAAACAAGCTAAAATTCATGCCACAAGCTAATTAAATATTTAAGATCGTCTATTAAATTAAGCATTTAATTTAATATCAATATAAAGATAAAAGGTTGATAAAAGGTTAATAAAGTAAAATATTTTTCAAAAAATAAAAAAATATTGCTACTTTTAACCAGTTGGGCAGACACCGATATGGTGGATGCACTGAAATAAGGCCTTGCACGAATATGTGGGCTACTTATCACATTGTTTGTAGTAACGACATCCACCGCCTAGTGCGTTTTACTTGGGCTGATTGGTGTTTGTCATTGTTTAAGTTTATTGCAACTACATTTTTTGCTTTATTTTATGTGCAGATGGTTTATGCGCATGAGTTTGTGGCAACTATAATCAAAATCAATGATGGTAATACAATAACGGCTTTAGTTAATAATGAAACGACCAAAATCCGCTTGCTTGATGTTGATTGCTATGAAACCAAGAAGAACGTAAGAGCAAAATTTCAGCAAAAATACTATGGATTATCGGTTGATGAAGTGCTTGAAAAAGGTAAGCAATCAAGGAAAATATTAAAAAAATTACTTAAAGACCACAGATATATAAGAGTTGAGTGGGAAAAACGTGATTCTTTCGGTCGTATTTTAGGCAAAGTCTATTTAGATGATATAAAGTCAGCAGGTGTGATTGATGTTAACCAGTATATGCTCGAAACCGGTGGCTGCAATAAATATGTACCAAAGAGCGCCTTAAATCATAAAATTAAATAATCTGTTAGTTGGTTAAACTTCTTTATTTAATGGAAATGAAGTATTTTAGCATATAGCATTGCGCAAAAGCATTGTGGGTTATCATATTTTTGATTAATTACTTGGTTTTCCTTTAGCTGATGGTGTTGATGTATCTTGTAGAATTGATAACTCCTCAAAATCATCTGGACTATCTGTAAAGGATCTTTTCAAATAATCATAACCATCATCAACAGCTACACGACCACAGGAACAACGCTTGAAATCGTGTCTATGTGTACTGATAATAATGTCGCCACAGGATTTACATTTGATACAGTTTTTTACAATCATAATAAAATATCTCCAAGTTTATGAGTTGTTATGATTATATGATAAAATTACCAATAAATAACAAAAATGGGAGCTAAAATTGCATAACTGCTTGAAAAACAAGGCTCCAACAAAGGTACATACTACATTTTGAAGGGGTAAATCGTAATTTATCTGCAACTGGTCGTAAAATCTCTGCGCCGATGTTTATATACACTTTTATGATAACTATCAGTTAGCACCCCAAAACATGTATGTGATGAATTAATATCAATAAAATTTCGTTTTAGTAAATTTTTTTTCCACAGGGTTAAAAAAATAAATTGACTTACAAATTATATTTTATATGAATATTTGTGTAGGGCTGGTATGAATATATCCATTTATGGTTTTTATACCAAAAAATTCCCGCAAGAAAGGGGTAACATTATAAGATGTTACCTGTGGCTATGTGAGTAGCCGAATTTTGGCGCAGGAATGTCTGTATTTATATATGTATAAATATATGATGTTTGTGTCCCAACGTAGCACGGGGAAAGTCGTGCTACGAGAAAATGTGGAGCTATATGTTTTGTGTTTTCCCTTGGGTCGTTTAATCTTCTTTTCAGCGGGAAACGCTTCAGGTTTTAAAATGTTCAGATGGCTGAACTGCCTATGGGGTGTGAAAGGAAGGTAATAATATGCAAAAGACGGCTAAGCATAGTTTTTTATGTAAATGCAAAACTGTTTTATTAAAAATTATGTCTGACAGACGAATGCAATACTTGCTAGTACGCTTGGTCATTAAGATTGCACAGCATCTGTCACGTGATGAGTAGATAAAACTAGCTCCTCACTTTTGTGTTAAAGGAAATGTTATGCTTGGGAATACTTTGAGAATATTAAGAGTTTTACACGATGAGAAGTCAAGTGATTTGGCAAAAAAACTTGGCATATCTCCAGCATATCTATCTAAAATTGAAAGCGAAAAAGCTCAACCAACCCTCGAGATATTAAGTAAATATGCTGAAATATTTCAAACAACAACATCTGCATTGCTTTTGTTTTCGGAAAATTTAGATAAAGAAAAAAATAGGGGCCCGTTTAAAATCGGTATGCGCAATGTGATGTTAAAGTTACTTGAGGTGTTGGAAGGGTATAAAAATGAAGCAAATAAAAACTTATCCAATAAGCAATAGTCCTTTATATAAGCTATCTAATAAATCAAAACTAGCTGAAATACTTGGAGTTGATAAAAAGTATCTTATTCATTTTAAGTATACAAGAGATAATTACAACTGTTGGGAAAGAGATAAAAAAAATGGTAATGGAAAAAGACCCGTAGAAAATCCTAAATATGAATTAAAAAAAGTTCAATCAAAATTAAATAAGCTATTATCACGTGTTATTACAAATGAGTATTTGATGTCAGGTAAAAAGCATTCGAGCTATATTGTTAATGCGCAGTACCACAAAAATAATCTCTATGTTTTTTGTTTTGACTTGAGCAGTTTTTTTCAAAAAGCAACTAGAAAATATATTTTTAAGGCTTTTGTGAATGAATTTAAAATGTCTGACGATATTGCTTGGTTAGTTACTGATTTGGTGACTATTCCTAATGAAGATAATTCAGATGGATATATTCCAACAGGTTCTCCTTCGAGCCAAAGCGTTATCTACTGGGCATATAAAACAATGTTTGATAAAATATTATTTATAGCTGAGCGAAAGAATTTAAAATTTAGTTTATATGTAGATGATATGACTTTCTCGTCAGATAAACCTATCAGAAACGATTTCCCTAAAACAATTGAAAAAATGTGCGCTAAGGTAGGATTAAAAATTAATAATACTAAAACTAAATATTTTTCGGGCGATAAATATAAAGAGGTTACTGGTTGCATTATTACTCCCAATCATGAGCTAAAAGTTCCTAACAAAAGAAGAAAAGATCTTTTAGATATCATAAAAAATAAGTCTATTGAATACATGACGGTAAAAGAGATTCGTAGTGTATATGGAAAATTAAACTCTATGAGACAAATTGAACCTAATATATTTCCGCAAATATATAATAGGGTAAAAAAACAATATTATAAATTAGGCGCGCAATACTCAAATAAGAAAAATAAATAACTCATATTCAAATAGAACCATAACTTTTGGGGAGGAATATATGATACCTATGATTTCTCTATTTCATCCCAAGTATATGTATTGACTTTCTGTTTTTTTACTTTATGCAGTTTGCGAATACCATAGTTAGCATTTAGCAAGGCAACGTCTAAGTGTACTAAACACTTTCTGTACAAAGTAATTACCTCATCAAATGAAGGGTTTTGTTCGTATAATTTTTCTAATAGTGCCTCAAAAATGTCAAGATGGTGTAAGTCTTTTTCATTTAATAAATACATAAATTGAGATTTGTTTTTATTGAACCAATCAACGATTTTTTTAACACTTTCTTTGTCAAACTTATAAATGATACAAGCTTCATCCATTTTATGAGCGAGGTCAAATCTTCTAAAGCGTAATTCTTGTTTAAATTGAGAATAACTAATCCAACATTGTGCAGCAGTAAATATAACGATTGCGATAGCACACATCCATTCAGCATTTTGTTGTAAAAATTGTATCATCGTTCTAATCCTCATAAATTGTTTATATATCTTATATAGGCAGAAGGTTATTAAAAATACAAGTCTTGTTGTAAATATAATGATTGATGTACTGATGAAAGAATATGAGATAAGAGTAAATTAAAAGCAAGTAATGAATTTATATATGACTTCTTTTCATCAAGGAAATAAAGTCTATCTTCTCCCGAAATCACGTTATTGCATATTTGGGAGATGAAATTGCATAACTGTTTGAAAAATGAGGAAACTCGATATAACTGGTCCGTGTAAATGCTCGGGATAGGCTGTTTTTAATTTGACTTACACGGACTAGCCTGAAAGCCTTGCAAACAAAAGAAAAAAGCCACCTTAAAAGGTGGCTTATCTGTTCTGGCTGGGGCGGCTGGATTCGAACCAACGAATGTCGGCACCAAAAGCCGATGCCTTACCACTTGGCGACGCCCCAACAAAAAGTATCCAAAAAACAAAGCAGCGAGCGTTGTTCATTAACTTTTCGATACTCTTGTATGCTATATTTTTTATAATTGCAAGCATTTTTTTCAAAAAAAATCATAATTTTTTGTTTTTTGGGGTCTAAGCGGCAAAAAATCGGGCTTAGCGGGCTGTTAATAAGCTGATTTTACGAGAAAAACTTGACAATATAAAAAAAATGTGATAAATATAGTATTGTCGTTGATATTAAAAGAGGTGGCTTATGAATAATATGCACTCCAATTTTTCAAAAGACAGCCTTGTATTGGGAGATGTTCACACGCCAAGACAACGTCCGTCTAAGCGGGATATTGCAACATTATATTCCACGGATATGTCTTATCAGTTACAAAAAACTACTTTGGTCGCACAAGGTAGAGTAGAAGCAAATTCAGATTTAGTAATTTCGGCGTATATGAAGTTTCGTCAATTTTCAAGGTAAAATGTTAAACATCAAGTAAACCTCCGGGCAGTCTGTCTAAAAACAGGCTGCTTTTTTTGCTTTGGTTAGGATTTTGTTGATGTCATTCTTGCCACCACCCAACTGGCTGTGGTCGGCGAGTATCCATAACGCCATTGCGGTAGCAATGGCAATGTGCGTTGCCGTTGGCAACAAGGTCGTGGATTCTCCATACTGCCTCAGCCTATAAGGCGGCATGAGGCGCTGAAGAATGACGTTGAGAGCGGTGGCTTAAAATGAGTAAAAAAAACGGTCGTTTAAATTGGGACGCCTAACACGTGTGCAATCTAGAATTGAAAACAAGCAAAATCATAGGGTTGTAAATTTTTCTTGCATTTGAAAAATGATTATTTATACTGTCTTAAAAGTCCAAAAATAACGACCGTTTTTTTGGGACATTGTGTTTAATGTAATTATTTGTATAAAGGGGAATGGATATGAGGTATACTCGCAACGCGTTGGGGCTTTTGAATGCGCAATATCGTAGTGTGTTGAAAAAATGTTTGCTGATTAATCTTGGTTTGTTCGCCTTGGGCGCGGGTGTATCGACTGCCAATGCAGCGGTGACTTTATCGCCGACATTGGATAGTTTGAAGGCTGAAGCGCAGAAAGCCGGAGCGGTTTCAAGCGAGGCATATACCCCCCTGACCAAACTGAATGACGGTGACGCTGTGCCGGAAGGCAAAGCCGCGGTTAGAATTGTCAAAAACGTATACTATTTTAGCCCTAAAGGTAGCGAAGACGCAAAGTTGCTTTCTATTTTAGCCGGCACACCGGTTGCAAGCGTTGATAATGAGGCAAATCCGAGTGAAATAAAGTTTGATGTGGAAAATATAGCCACAAAATTCCCAAGTAGTGTGTTTAGCTATGCCGAAGGTACGGAAAACGACCATAACTTCGTAGTTCAAGAAGCTGATAAAGATGGCAATATTACAAAAAAATATTACAAAATTGTTTTGAAAACGAATGAAATCGGCACTTCTGAGGCGATTAAGTGGAGTACAAATGCAGACGGAGCCACTGGAAGCGTAGAGGTAAAACTTCCTAATTCTGATACTCCTACAACATTATATTACACTATTGACAGCGATAAATATGTTACTGAAAGCGGCAGATTAGACAATTTGACCGCTGATGTCGGTAGCGCCACCGAAAAAGTCTTGTTTAAAGGCTTAAAACCAACCTCGGATTCATCAAAAGTGGAAGGCGGAGCGATTAATAACTCTTCTAATAATGGTTATAATATTTATGCAGATTTCATCGGTAACTACGCTTCGGCTACTACCTCTTCTGATGCTTATGGTGGAGCGATTTATAATGGTGAAAATGGTACAATTGGTGACATAACCGGAGATTTCATCGGCAACTATACTTCGGCTACTACTATCTCTTCTTTTGCTAAAGCTTTGGGTGGGGCGATTTATAATCACGGTACAATCGGCAATATAACTGGGGATTTTATTGGCAACTATGCTTCTGCTGAAAGTGGAACTGTCGCTGGTGGCGCGATTTATAATTATGGCACAATCGACAACATCAGCGGAGATTCTATCGGTAACTACGCTTCTTCTGGCGGGGCGATTTACAATGAACTGTTTGGCAAAATTGGTAGCATAACCGGAGATTTTATTGGCAACTATGCTTATTCTGATGGCGGGGCGATTAAAAATGTATATAAAATCGGCAACATAAGCGGAGATTTTATTGGTAACTATGTTTCGTCTTCTTTTACTGCTTGGGGAGGTGGCGTTTATAATACTAATAGAATAAACAATATCACTGGAGATTTTATTGGTAATTATACTTTTTCTTCTTCTGCTGCTGCTTTGGGTGGGGCGATTTCTAATATTGATAGAATAGACAATATAACCGGAGATTTTATCGGTAATTATACTTCTTCCTCTAAAGGCTCAAATGGTGGGGCGATTTATAATTATGGCACAATTGGCGGTATCACCGGAGATTTTATTGGCAATTATGCTTCTTCTTCTGTTATTGCTTTTGGTGGGGCAATTAATAATTCGGGAACGCTGACTATTGCCGGCGCTAGCACCTTTACGGATAATTATGTTGAGGTTAATGGAGTTAAAACTTCCAATGCTATACATAATGTAAAAATAGTTAATTTTTATGGAACCAATATAGTGGTTAACGACGCCATAACCGGTAATAATAATGGCACTATAAATATAGCAAGCTCAAGTGATGGTATGACTACTTTTAACAACTCTGTTTCCGGCAACACAGTTAACTTGAAGCAAGGCACTTTGAAACTGGGGCATTATGCTTCAACACTATTGAACGAAAAATTTATTGGTACTTTAGGCGCACGAGTAAAGTTTAATGTTACTGGAGGTTCGTTGACCACGCAAGACGGTGAAACTAATGAACATAACTTAGGCAATTTGAATTTAAGCGCAGATTTAAACACGGCGGTAGATGTGGATTTGAACGCTAAAACCGGCGATACACTGACCGGCAGCACAGCGGCGACAGCGACTGAGGGTAGTAAGATTTTGATTGACAACATCAAAGTTTTAGCTGACGGCACAAATCATATTGTCAAAATTAAGGTGGCTGACGCAAACATCAAAGACGTTATGGATTTGGCAAATGATGCTAAGGTTGTGATGAATCCGTCTGATACCAACAGCTATTTGGTTGTTTATGAAAAAAACGCTACTTCCGGCAATTTGAAGTTTGGTCAGGTAGATGCACTGGAAACCGCTGTGCAGTTTGCAGACGCCAATAAAGCGTTTGCGACGGGTTCGGATAGCGTTGTCGATACGGATTTGGGCGCGCTGACCGGCGCAAGCTTGTCTATCAGCGGTAATGGCCACACGATTGACGGCAACAATAAAAAAGGTATGACGATTGCCGACGGCCAGAGCGTGACCCTGAATGATGTGACGATTAAAGGCTTTGACGGCGCGTTTGCCGAAAATAACGGAACAATGAACATTGCCGCCGGTGAGGGCAGTGAGCTGAATTTGAACAGCGGAATCAGCGGTTCCGGCGACATTAACGCCAAAGGCGATGGCAAGCTGAACATCAACAGCGATATTTCGGCCAACAAAATGACGGTTTCGGGCGGCGAGTTGAATTTGAAGAACGGCACCGAGTTGTCAAATGTAGAAAACTTTGTTGCCAACGGTGGTGTTTTGAATGTTGGCGATCAGACTGTCAATTTGAAAAATGCAGAGTTCAACAACGGCTCGACATTGGCTGTCAATGTAAAAAGTGATGGCAATGGTTTGCTCAAGGCCGAAAATTTGACCATAAATGGCGGTAATTTGAAAGCCACTTTAGGTCAAGGCATTGTGGAAAAAGGCTCTAAAACCGTGACTTTGCTCGAAAGTAACAACACATTTACTAACAACTTTGCCGATGTGATGGAAAACAACATGTATCGTTTTGAAAAGGCGGATAAAGCCGGCGATTATATCATCAGTTTGGCAAAAACAGCCGAAGATGTCAGCCAAGAAAACGGCGGTACGCAAAACAACGCCGGCGAGGCCAAAGCTTGGGTTGACGGCTCTAAGTTTGAACAAGGTTCGGTCAGCGCCGATGTGGCGGATAAGCTCGCCGATTTGGCGCAAAACGACGCCAAGGGCTTTAACGAGGCTTTGAGCGCTTTGGCTCCGAGCGATACTACGGAAGTCCGCACCAACTCGGTTAATCATAACACCGAAATGTTTAGAGCCGTGGTGACACACTTGGACGACGTCAGCAAAAAGAAACAATACGGTTTGTCATCCGGCGATGCGGTTGACGGCGTGAGCGTGTGGGCAAAAGCGTTTGGCAACCATGCCAAAGTTGATAACACCTCCAAGGCGTATGGTTTCAAATCTGACGGCTACGGCGCGACATTGGGTATTGAAAAACAGTTGGACAACGCGTTCAAAGTCGGTTTGGGCTATAGCTATTTTTATAACGATGTCGACGGCTTTATGCGCGATAGCAATGTAAACACGCACACCGGTTTTGTATATGGCGAATATCGTCCAAACAATTGGTATACCAACGCGATTGCATCGTACGGCTATTCTAAATATGACGAAAATAAACACGTCGCCGGCGATGTTTATAAAGCCAAATACGACGTTGACAACATTGGCGCGCAGGTAATGGCCGGCTATAACGCCAGCGTGGCAAAAGTAGACGTGACGCCGGAAGCCGGTTTGCGCTATAACAATATTCACCGCGATAATTATGTGGATAGCGCGGGGCAGGCGGTTAAGGCCGAAACAATGGACGTTATGACCGCGGTCGCCGGCTTGAAAGTGGGCAAAGATTTGGTAAGCTGCTTTGGCGTTCGTAGTTTCTATTGGCGTCCAGAAGCACGTTTGGCGGCAACGTATGACCTGATTTCGGACAAAGAAAACGCGGTTGTAAGCCTGTCTAACGGCTCTGGCTATGTGGTAAAAGGACAGCGTCTGAACCGCTTTGGCGTGGAAGCCGGTGCCGGCGTGACTTTCTACCTTTCACCAGATGTGGAAAGCAGCGTTGGTTACGAGGGCAAGTTCCGCAGCCATTATCAAGACCATACCGGCTATGTCAGCGCTAAATATAAGTTCTAGAACTTGGAACAAACAAACGCCTTGCTATTTTTGCAGGGCGTTATTTTTTTTGTCTGTATAATATAAATATAATTGACAAGCGCTTGTTTTGTCGTTACACTGCAATTTATCTTTAATAAATTTGAGGTAGTTAAAAAATAAATTATGAGTAGTCCCATATTTGTGTATGTTTTTAATCTGTTTTTGGTTTTTCTTTTAGTTTTTTTCAATGCGTTTTTTGTAGTTTCTGAATTTTCTATTGTAAAAATTCGCCGCACAAAATTGGAGGAGTTGGCTCATAATGGTAGCAAACGCGCCAAAATCGGCCTCAAAATTAATGACCATTTAAACACCTATTTAAGCGCTATTCAGCTGGGTATCACGCTGGCCTCTTTGGGTTTGGGCTGGATTGGCGAACCGGCGGTTTCTAAACTTTTGGAAGTGCTGTTTGGCTCGTTTTTGAGCGATAATCCGGTGTTGCTGCATTCTCTTAGCTTTGGTGTGGCGTTCAGCCTTATCACCCTGTTTCACGTGGTTTTGGGCGAGCTGGTGCCAAAGTCGCTGGCTATTCAGGACACCGAACGCTATGCTTTGGCTATTGCGCCGGCTCTCTATACTTTTAACCATATATTTTCACCGTTTATTTGGGTTTTTGACCATGTGACTATCGGTATTTTGAAAATTATGGGTATCCAATCTAGCAACGAAAACGGCGACGCCCACTCCGAAGAAGAAATTAAACTGATTATCGACGCGTCGCAAAAAGATGGTATTATCGATGATACTGAGGGCGAAATTATCCAAAACGCAATCTGCTTTTCTGAAACTTGCGCCCACGAAATTATGATTCCGCGTCAGGATATGAAATGTATCTACAAAAACTCCAGCTACAACGAAGTTATGGATTTTGTACGGCAGCATAATCATACCCGTTTTCCGCTGTGTGACAAAGATAAGGACCACATCATCGGTATGGTGCATATCCGCGATATTTTGGAACATCCCGAAGACAAGGACGCTAAAGACTTTTTGAACCATATCGCCCGCAATATTCTGTTTGTGCCCGAAAATCACTCTATTTCTGATATTTTGCACCAGATGATGCACAAACATATTCATTTGGCCATTGTGGTTGATGAATACGGCGGAACTGCCGGTATGATTTCTATGGAAGATATTTTGGAAGAGCTTGTCGGCGATATTCGCGATGAACATGATGACGCCACCATTGAGCCAATCAAAAAAATTGATGATAAATCTTGCGAATTTGACGGCCTTTATTTGGTGGAAGACGCTTTTGACTGTATGGGACTTCCGCATTATGAACCAGAAGAAAGCACCGTCGGCGGCTATGTTTTTGCCCTTGTCGGACGCGAACCTAAAGTTGGCGACATTGTTGAAGATGAGTATTGTCAATACGAAATTTTAGCGGTTGATAATATGAGGGTTACGCGTGTCAAAATCCAAAAGAAACTCGTCTAATGGTCTACTACTTTTAACTTTTTGTGCTCGTGTACCACTTTGTACACGTCGCAAAAAAGTTAATGCGTATTAGCCTCATTATCCGAGTTTCTTAATAGTTAGTGCCGGTTGCAACAATAAGCAGCCGGTTTTTCTTATGTACTATTATGTACACGTCGCTTAAAAATTC